>Ga0247839_1002016_pt1 | contig 31475 bp, 25 predicted proteins | sample LaCruzMarch2015__6_FD_192405 | JGI IMG/M metagenome (GOLD analysis project Ga0247839, IMG submission 192405) | Freshwater microbial communities from meromictic Lake La Cruz, Castile-La Mancha, Spain - LaCruzMarch2015_16m | ecosystem: Environmental > Aquatic > Freshwater > Lake | place: Spain... | reverse complement strand
ATCTGGACCATGATCTTGCGCTGGACATGATGGCCGCTGCTGAGGACACTGACAAGGAGCGCCTCCCGGTGGCTGGACTACCCCGACTCCTCCTTTCCCGCGGTTATCTTTGGAAGGATGCGACTGATGATGTGCTGCGCCCCACGGCCGCTGGTGCGCTCCTTCTGGCCGCACATCCTTCGGTCGCGTTGCCCCAGGCCCGAATTCAACTGGATGCGTATACCGGCACGGACCGCTCGTCCGACCCTATCGATTCCGTCTTTCTCGACGCCCCGCTGGCACAGGTGGTCGAACAGACCGTCGTCTTCATCCGGCGGCACACAGCGCGGCCCTTGGCGGTGAAAGGGCTCAAACGCCAAAACACCTTTGTCTATCCGCCGGAGGCGTTGCGCGAGGTCATCGTCAATGCCGTTGCCCACCGCGACTACGCTGACACGGGAGCCAAGGTCAGCGTGGAGATCTTTGCCAACCATCTCCGGGTCAGCAGCCCGGGCATGCCGCCCGGCGGGCAACCGTTAAGTCGCTTGGCGACCGGTCAGGCGCGTTCGCGTTCGCGCAACCCCCTTGTCGTTCAAGGGCTTTCCTGGTTGGATCTGATGGATGAGCGCGGTAGCGGTATCCGGCGCATGACGCGGTTACTGGCGGAAGCGGGGCATCCCGCACCCACCTTTGAGCGCGATCACGACAGCGTGGTGGTTGGATTTTCCGCCCGGCCCGAAGAAGCTCCGGTAGTGACCGCACCCGCCCAAAACGTGACCGGCGACGACGAGGCCGCGCTCCTGCCGCGCGAGGCTATCCTCCGCGAAGCGAAAACCGCCGGGAGCATCACCACCAGGATTTGTGTGCAACGGCTCGGCCTTGCCCGGGCTACCGCCCAACGACAGCTTACCCAGTTAGTGGAGGAGGGTCTGGTCGTTAGCCAAGGCAAGGGCCGCGCCACCTCCTACCTTCTATCGGCAGAAAAGGTGAGGCGCAAATGAGGCGATTTGAGGCGATTCGAGGCGATTTGAGGCGTTCTGAGGCGGTGGCCGGGCACAAATCACGCGACAATCAGGCGCAAACCATCTTCGGCCAACTGGAAACCGAAATCCAGCAGGGGATGAAGGAACTGGAAGGAATGCTGCGGTGATTGCTGATTGCCAATTGCCAATTTCTGATTGGAAGACCGTCACGCTCGGCGATGTCGCCGAGTTTGTGCGCGGTATCAACTTTAAGCCCGACGACGTTGTGCTAACCGGAACACTGGGGACGGTTGCCTGTATGCGAACGAAGAACGTGCAGGCTGAATTAGACCTGTCCGATGTTTGGTCGGTCGGCGAGCAGTTCGTCAGGCGTGAAGACCAGTTTCTCCAAGCGGGCGACGTTTTGGTTTCCAGCGCCAACAGTTGGAATCTTGTCGGGAAATGTTGCTGGATTCCGGAGTTGCCCGGACGCGCGAGCTTCGGCGGCTTCGTGTCCGTCCTCCGTCCGCATCGGACAAAGGTTGAACCACGTTTTCTCTACCGATGGTTTTCGTCTGATCGGATTCAGACCACGCTTCGCAGCTTCGGCCAGCAGACGACGAATATTTCCAATCTCAACACTGACCGCTGTCTCAAGCTCCCGCTTCCCCTGCCGCCGTTGGCGGAGCAGAGGCGGATCGCGGAGATTTTGGACAAGGCGGAGGCGTTACGGGCCAAGCGCCGCGCCGTCCTCGCCCAACTCGACACTCTCACCCAATCCCTCTTCCTCGACCTCTTCGGCGACCCGATGATGAACCCAAAGTCGTGGGAGACTTGCCTGCTGGAAAATATTGCGCACAAGATTACCGATGGCACGCACAAAACTCCGGTTTACACCGTTTCAGGCATCGAGTTTCTCTCCGCAAAAGACCTCAAAGATGGTGGAGTTGCTTGGGGGACGGAGAAATTCATCTCCGAGCAGGAACATCACGAACTTGTCAGGAGATGCAATCCTGAGCTTGGCGACATCTTGTTGGCAAAGAGCGGCTCGCTGGGAAACGTCGCAATCATAGATCGCTCACACCAGTTCAGTTTGTTCGAGAGCCTCTGCCTGATAAAGCATGACCGTGAACGAATTGAAGGACAGTTTCTCACTGGCTTACTTCGTGCCCCGTCGATGCTGGCGCATCTTCTCGGAAAAAACAAAGGCGTCGCAATCAAGCATCTCCACTTGGTTGATGTCAGGAATCTCAGGATTCCGCTTCCCCCCATCTCAATGCAGCGAGAATTTGTGCGGCGGGTTGAGGTGGTGGAGAAATTGAAGAGGGCGCAGCGGGCCTCGCTGGCGGAGCTGGACGCGCTGTTCGCCACGCTCCAGCACCGCGCCTTCCGGGGAGAGCTTTAACATGACCGGTTTTTTGTCAGAAAAAAGTGGTTGTTTTTCTGACAGAAAGGCCGTGATAAATAGTATGCAAACCATTGATGCCAAGACAAAAAGACATTATACAACAGCAGAGGTGGTTCGCTCTTTGTCACTTTCAAGTCGAGCGTCTTTGAGGGGAATGGCGGGCTGAGTTTTATGCACACGAAAATGGAACAACTTCAAATCTGGCTGGGAGAGCCTGAGGGCACCAATTTTGAATTTAAAGAGGCCAAGCAACGATATGATTTCGATAAGCTGCTTGGATATTGCGTCGCGCTGGCCAACGAGGGCGGCGGCAAGATTATTCTTGGCGTGACGGATGCCCGCCCGCGCCGCATTGTCGGAACGCAGGCGTTTTCGGAGCCGGGGCGAACCGAGGCAGGACTTTATGACCGGCTTGGTCATCGCATTCCGGTTGAAGAAGTACATACCACAGAAGGTCGCGTCCTGATTGTGCATGTGCCGCCTCGTCTGCCGGGTACGGCGTGGCAGATCGGCGGGCGCTACCTGAAACGGGCGGGTGATGAACTCACGGCGTTGACGGAAGCCGAACTGCGGACGATTTTCGCCGAGACAGGGCCGGATTTTTCGGCCGAACCATGCGCCGGAGCGACATTATCCGACTTATCGCCTGCGGCTATCGGACTCTACCGGCAAAAGTGGGCAGACAAAACCCGCGATGAGCGCAAGCGGGAATGGTCAGACGTTGAGACCTTAACGAATGCGGAATTGCTGGTTGATGGACAGATTAACTATGCCGCCTTGATTCTATTCGGTACCCGTGCGGCGCTGGGGCGCAGACTGGCTCAAGCGGAGCTGGTTTTTGAGTACCGGTCTTCCGAGGCATCCGGCCCCGCCGCCGACCGGGATGAATATAGAGAAGGGTTTTTCCTCTGGCAGGATGCGATCTGGCAGAAGATCAACCTGCGTAATGACCGTCAGAGCTATCAGGAAGGTCTGTTTCGCATGGACATTCCGACTTTCGACGAGGTGCCGGTGCGGGAAGTTCTGCTGAACGCAGTTGCGCATCGGGATTACCGTTTGGGGAGCTCTATTTTCGTGCGTCAGTATGCCCGCCGTCTGGAAGTGGTCAGTCCGGGCGGTTTGCCACTTGGAATCACAATTGCCAATATTCTGGATCAACAGAATCCCCGCAACCGCAGATTGGCTGAGGCTTTAGCCCGGTGCGGTTTGATTGAGCGTTCCGGACAAGGGTTAAATCTGATGTTTGAAAGTGCTATCCGGCAAGGCAAGCCGTTGCCCAACTTTGCCGGGACAACCGGGCATCAGGTGAAAGTGAGCTTGGAGGGATTGGTGCAAAGTCCGGCGTTTGTTCGTTTTCTGGAGCAACTATGCAGCCGCACCTCCTATTCGTTTTCAACCTATGATTTCCTTGCCTTGGATTATGTTCACAGAGAACAGGCGTTGCCGGATCACCTGAAGGATCGGATTCCTGCTCTAATTAGTGCAGGCGCAGTGGAATCTGTTGGAAGAGGCCGGGGAACCCGCTACATCCTGTCGCAATCGCTACATGCTGAGTTGGGGGCCGGGGGCGTTTACACCCGTAAACGCGGATTGGATCATGAAACTAAAAAGGCTCTGGTATTGAAACATCTTCAGGCTCGTAAAGAGGCCGGAGCCGCTCTGGCAGAATTACATCAGGTTCTGCCTGCGGAATCCGAAAGTGCAGTGCAGCGATTACTTGTCGAGTTGCGCTCTGAAGGTCGTGTGATGCTCCGAGGGGTGCGTCGCTGGGCGCGTTGGTTCATACAGCCGCCTAAAGCCCATGATAAAGAACAACCATGAGAAGTTTAGTTTTATTGATTACATAACGCGTTTGTTTTCAGTTGTTTATATAGATGCTTATCAAAGGTTATGGGCTTTATCCTGGGCCTTAGTGACGAGGACACAATGAGTAACTTTGGGTTTCTAAAACCGGAATGGCCGGATGTCTGCGAGGCGGCGGAAAAAACGGCCGCCGCCGTTTATCCTGATTCGCGTACGGCCTGTTTCTACGCCCGGCGGGCGCTGGAGCTGGCGGTGGCGTGGGCCTATAAGCACGATGCCGCGCTGAAACTTCCCTATCAGGATAATCTCTCGGCACTGATTCATGATCCAAGTTTCAAGACGGTCGTCGGCGAGGCGGTGTTCAGCAAAGCGCGGGTGATCAATACGCTCGGCAACCGAGCGGTTCACAGTCACCGCCCGATTCCGGAATCCGATGCGCTGGCTGCCGTGCGTGAGCTGTTCCATTTCCTTTACTGGTTTGCACGCACCTATGGCCGGACTGCGCGTCCGGTCGCTAACCTTGCGTTCGATGCCGCCGCGTTGCCGAAAGCCGGAGCCGTTCCGAAGCAGACCGCCGAGCAGTTGCAGAAGCTGGAATCCGCTTTGCGCGAAAAGGACGAAAAACTTGTCGCGCTACTGGCTGACAAAGAAGCACTTGATGCTGAGCTAAAACGGTTGCGCGCCGAAGTGGCCGAGGCGAAGAAATCCGCGACCGCACAGCCCGACACGCACGACTACTCAGAAGCCGCGACCCGCGATTACTTCATTGATCTGTTGCTCAAGGAAGCGGGCTGGCCGCTGGATCAGGAGCGCGACCGGGAGTTTCCAATCCTTGGAATGCCCAATAATACCGGCGAGGGCTTTGTGGATTATGTGCTTTGGGGTGATGACGGCAAACCGCTCGGTTTGGTTGAAGCCAAGCGGACGCGGCGCGATCCGCGCGTCGGCCAGCAACAGGCTAAACTTTATGCCGACTGTCTGGAGCAGCAGTTCGGTCAGCGCCCGCTGATTTTTTATTCCAACGGCTATGACCACTGGATGTGGGACGACACCAATTATCCACCGCGCCAAGTGCAGGGCTTTTACAAGAAGCCGGAGCTGGAACTTCTGGTTCAGCGCCGTGTGACTCGCAAGAAGTTGTCCGAAGCAAAGATCAACGAGGCGATCGTGGATCGTTACTACCAGACGCGCGCCATCCGGCGGATCGGCGAGTCGTTCGAGAAAGATCACGACCGTAAAGCGCTGCTGGTGATGGCGACCGGCGCGGGTAAGACCCGTACGGTTATCGCTCTGAGCGATGTGCTGATGCGCTGCAACTGGGCCAAGCGCGTATTATTTCTGGCCGACCGCGTGGCGCTCGTTAGACAGGCGGCCAATGCGTTTAAAAAACACCTGCCCGATTCATCGCCGGTGAATCTTGTCAGCGAAAAGGATGCAGAAGGCCGTGTGTTCGTTTCCACGTACCCGACGATGATGGGTCTGATCGATGAGACGAAGGACGGTCAGCGCCGGTTCGGCGCAGGGCATTTTGACCTGATTATCATCGACGAGGCGCACCGTTCGGTTTTCCAGAAGTACCGCGCGATTTTCGATTACTTCGATTCACTGCTGGTGGGCCTGACGGCCACGCCCAAGGATGAAGTGGATCGCAATACCTACAGCCTGTTCGACCTGGAGAATGGCGTGCCGACAGACGCCTATTCGCTCGAAGAAGCCGTCAGCGACCGGTGTCTGGTGCCGCCGAAGTCGGTTTCCGTGCCGCTCAAGTTTCAGCGAGAAGGAATCAAGTACAACGAGCTCTCGGAAGAGGACAAAGATCAGTGGGACGCGCTGGAATGGGATGAGGAGGGCGATGTTCCCGAGCGCGTCGAAGCGGAGGCCGTCAACAAGTGGCTTTTCAACAAGGATACCGTGGACAAGGTGCTGGCACACCTCATGACGCGCGGGCTGAAAGTGGCCGGCGGCGACCGGCTCGGCAAAACCATTGTCTTTGCCAAGAATCAGGCGCATGCGGATTTTATCGCTGATCGCTTCAACACCAACTATCCGCACTACAAAGGCGCATTTGCGCGCGTCATCACGTTCAAGACGGAGTATGCCCAAAGTTTGATTGACAACTTTTCGAATAAGGAAAAGGCTCCGCACATCGCCGTGTCGGTGGATATGCTCGACACCGGCATCGACGTGCCGGAAGCCGTGAATCTGGTTTTCTTTAAACTAATCCGCTCCAAAACCAAGTTCTGGCAGATGATCGGGCGCGGCACCCGCCTTTGTCCTGATCTGTTCGGCCCCGGTCAGAACAAGGAGTTTTTCTACGTCTTCGACTACTGCCAGAATCTCGAATATTTTAGCCAGAACCCGGAAGCAACCGACGGCACACAGGTGGAATCGCTGGGTACACGACTTTTCAAGGCGCGGCTGGAGCTGATCGGTGAGCTGGATAAACGGCTTATCCCCGACACGGCATCCGATGCCTCAAAAGAATCTGGATACTCCTATGGCGAGCCGAAGACCGAAGTGCAGGTTCGTTTTGCGACCGGAGAAATGCTGCATCAGGAAGTCACGGCGATGAACCTCGAAAACTTTGTTGTCCGGCCGCAGCGGCGCATCGTAGAGAAGTTCGCCGAATCTGCCGCCTGGGAAGTTCTGCGTGCAGAGGATTTATCGGATCTGGCGTACAAAGTCGCGGGGCTGCCATCGGAGCTTGATCCCGAGGAGGAAGAAGCCAAACGGTTCGATCTGCTGGTTCTTAATTTGCAACTGGCGCTGCTCCGCTCCGAGCCAGGCTTTGAACGCCTCCGTAATCAAGTCAAAGCGATTGCCGGTTTGCTGGAAGAGAAAGCCGCCATTCCCATGGTGAGGGATCAAATGGTGCTTATTCAGGATGTGCAGACCGATGAGTGGTGGGTGGACGCAACCATCCCGATGCTCGAAGTGCTCCGGCGGCGGCTGCGTAGTCTGATCAAGCTGATTGAAAAGAAGCAGCGCAAAACGGTTTACACCGACTTTGAAGACATTATGGGCGCTGAGACGCCAGTTCCGCTGGCACCCTTCGGGCGGGGCGCAGATTACGAAAAGTTCCGGGCGAAGGCGCAGGCGTTTCTACGTGCGCACCAGAATAACGCTGCGGTTTATAAATTGCGGATGAACAAGACCCTCACAGCGTCCGATCTGGATGAACTGGAGCGCATCCTGCTCGAAAGCGGAGTCGGAGCTGCCGAAGATCTCAGTCGTGCCAAAAAAGAATCGCAGGGAGTTGGTTTGTTTGTTCGATCACTGGTGGGATTGGATCGCGGCGCGGCCAAAGAAGCGCTGGCGGGGTTTCTCGCCGGTAAAACACTCGGCGCAAACCAGATTGAATTTGTGAACCTGATCGTGGATTACCTGACGGAACACGGCGTAATGGATCCGGCGTTGTTGTATGAATCCCCGTTCACCGATATTACTCCGCGCGGGCCGGACGGACTATTCAGCATCGGTGAACTGGATCAGTTGATAACAACACTCGACCAGATTCGCGCCACAGCCGTTGCGGCCTGATGCAGGGGGGTGCGCTCCACCACTTCCCAAGATCTAAAGAACCATACACGCCACACACACCCGCAAGGAGAGATGCCCCGCCGTTGCGCTGCCAGCGCGCCAAATGCTGGCGGTGATGAAAATGTCCCGTCCAAACCTGCGCCAAGATAGTTCGCGAGGAGAGTTGACGGCGGGCTTGTTTTTGTTAGATTTCGCCCATGGACATATGTGGTATTTATGCTCGGTTTAAATCGGCTTTCTGTCGGATTGGCGTCTTTCGTTGCAATACCGCCGGGTGCATGTCTTTTTATCCCTCTTCAGAATCAATTCTTTTGTGCTTGCACATGGGCTGTGGTTTTACGGAGACTCCGCTCCCTTAAATAAAGAGGTGTTGTTATGGCATATCTAAGCGTATTGATTCCTAAGCCGCTGACAATGGCCGCATATCGTCGGGAAGCTGCACGGCGATCAAATTTGGTGGTTCGGAAAAACTGTAAAGGTAGTGAGTCTCTTCAGGGTGGTCGTTGGACTACTACTAAAGATATGCAAGCTATTCTGCGACGCTCCAGTAAAATTGGGGCCAGCTTGCGCCAAAAATTCTGCTAACCTGCCCCCAATCCAAACAGGAGACTTTCCCGTGGACAAAAGTGATTATGGGGATTTTTGTGTTCTGTATGGACAAGCAGAACACTATCTCAAGCGTCTCGAACGATATGACCCTGCGGACGGCTTGTTAATCCCTGCCGTAAATGAGTTGCGCTATGCAGGGTGCCACATCAAACGATCTATTGAAGCGAAAGATGAAGCGGGATATAGGCTTCATATAACCAGTGCAGAGCGACACTGCAAGCGTTCAATTTGCGACAGCATTTCTACAATTATTGGACACGTTAACGCATCCCTTTACGATGTAAGAACCAGCTATTTTTTCGTCCCAATAGCTGATTATGTTGGAAATCACGCATCTATGCTGGCCGAAGTTGGGAAAGCCATCGAGTTCGTAGATGAACATACTCATGACGAGGACAGAGAGGCCATAGAGTGTCATCAAGCCCATGAGCACGCCGACGGCGATGAGTGGCCGTATGAACATCTATCCAAGACGCTGGACCGGCTACTCGAAATCAAAGCTATTTATGATGCCGCCAGACCCGATTTGATTCGAGCCGCAAGGAAATTTGCTTTGACGATCATCCTCATGTTCGTCACAGGGTCTCTCGGCGCACTTGCAACAGTTGTGGTGTATTTTTTGTCAAAGCACTAAACGTTCAAGTTCTGGGATTAGCTCGGCTCTCTGTCGGAACCGACTTATCAAGGTCGTAGTTACCGGCTCCTTTTTCTTCCTGCCACCCCAGAATGCACAGACGATTCCGCCTAGATGAAGCGGAACGATTGGTCAATGAAATGCCGAATCCTCCGCAGATTCATCATGACAGCCGCAAAGCCTGTTATATCCCGCAGCTTGATCTGATCCGGATGCCACCGAGAGGATGTTTCAACAGTGCTGCTGAATATTTTTCAGTCAGGTTCCACGAAACTTGCCACAGCACAGGCCACATCAAGAGGCTGAACCGCAAAGGACTCATGGACATCCAGACCTTCGGCAGTGACGCCTATTCGCAAGAGGAGCTCGTTGCTGAAATGGGCTCCGCGTTCCTGTGCGGGCACTGCGGCATCCTGACGCAAACAGAGACCAATACCACCGCCTACCTGAAGCACTGGCTCGAAAAGCTCAAAGCCGATCCATCGCTGCTGGTACGTGCCGGTTCTCTATGGATTGGGTATAAATTTCGCGGGCATCCCATTTATCAACCATAAATGAGGGATGGGGGTATTTTAATGTGTAGAATTTGCGGATCATGCCTTGTTTTCCTTTGGAAATGTCAATTTTGGGAGTTTATTGACCGCAACCCTTAGTGTTTCGGGGTCTCCATGCGTATAAACCCGACTGACGGCATCGCTGGAATGTCCTGCCAGCTCTTTGGCCACGCTATCACCGGCTCCGCTCATTTTCAAATTGCTGACAAAACAATGCCGCAATGAATGAAAGCTCAATTTGTTTACTGTCCGCTTTGCATCGCGCCCGCCGCCGGTCTTTTGGTGTGTCGGCTCTTTGGCAAGTTTGGCTTTGTGCATGATCTGCCGGAACTGATTTGATAAGCTGGACGTGCCTGCCCGCCGATACGTTGCGTTTGCTTCTGGAAATACTGGTCCGCCGGTATCAAAAGATGGTAGCTTGCAAAGGCATTCATGGAGCTGATCGGCAATCGGGATTTTCATATCCTGACCGGTCTTTGTTGCGGCGAAACGAATTTCCATAGCCTCGAGGTTCACATTTTCCCAATCCAGTGACGCAACGTCACCTAGCCGAACCCCCGTGCAACACGTTGTCAAAATCATTCCTTGCCATTCTTGGTCGGCAACAGCCAACAGGCTGGTTATCTGTTCGGACGTGAAGGGCATCCGTTTTTGTCCCTGTGATTTTTTGACTTTCACGTTAAGGGCTGGGTTTTCCCGCGCTCTGCCTTCGCGGATTGCGTCATTGAAGGCAGCCCGCAGAATAACCACCTGCTTTCGCGCCGTCGCTGGCGATACCCGTTTTAGCAGGCTGTCCCGCCAGTCCGTAACGATGGCCTTTGTAATTGCGTCCAGCGGCCTGTCTTTCTTCGACCCGATAAACTCAAGGAACTGGTCAACGGTCTGTTTGTAGGCGGAAACGCTGGATTCGGTCAGTTCGCTGGATTTTCTTTCCAGCCATTGCAACAGGAAGAGACCGGTTTCATCGCTTGGCAACTCTTCCCCGTGAACGGAGGCGTAGATTTGCGAAAGCATGTCACGGCAGCGTTTCATGGTTAGTCGTTGCGCTCGTCCTTGTTGTTCTGCTGCCTCCCACTGTAGAGCAATCTGATTAGCCAAGCGCTTGTCTGGAGTGCCAGTCGACTTGAATTTCCGCGATCCATCAGCACAGTAAAAACTGGCGTACCAATTCGGGCCGTGGTTTTTGTGCAAGCTTGCCATAATAACCTCTCGGTATATGGCATACTGTAAAGCATAACGTTTTATGCTGTCAAGCGTGTCTGTCGTGTAAAAAACACCAATAAAAACCAATCTTTATAGAGCGTATTAGAAACACGGGTTCGATTCCCGTTGGGGTCACCATTCGATAAAAAAGCCGCTCGTTGAGCGGCTTTCTGTTTTATAGTCCCTGCTGGTGCAGTTTTTGCAAGGCTCTCATTCGTTCCAGCCGTTCTTTGGCGGCGGCTTTCCGTTTGGCCGGCATGGCTTTGATCGGCCGTTCCTTTGGCAGCAGTTCGCCACCAACAATCGAGGCCCCGCCATCTACGTAGAGCGTTTGGCCGGTGATTTTTTTGGAGCCTTCGCCCAAAAGGAAGACGACCGCACTGGCAACTTCCTTTTTATCGTTAATCACATCCCACGGTAGCGGGCTCATTTTTTTCCAGACACGCGCCAGATGCGCGAAGTGCGGGATGGACTTGGCGGCTTTGGTGGCCAGCGGGCCGGCAGAGACGGCGTTGACGCGAACGTGTTCGCGGCCGTATTCACGGGCCAATGCGCGAACCAGCGCTTCGAGCGCCGCTTTGTTGACGCCCATCCAGTTATAGAAGGGGAAGGCGACTTGTGAGGCGAAGGAGAGAGTGACGATTGATCCGCCCTTGGGCATGTGTTCCTGCGCAAACTGCGAGACCGTGGCCAGCGAGGCGCAACTGATATGAAAACCCTGTTTCACGTCCTCAATGGCATCGGTATAAATGTGGTCGCCCAGACAGGTCTTTGGGTTGGCAAAGCCTATGGAGTGGACGATCCCGTTGAGTTCACCGATCTCTTTGAAGAGATTCCGGACTTCTTCTTCGATGGTCACATCGCAGTAGCGGATGTCCATTGCATCCTTTTCTTCCTGCGAGATATCGGTACAGCCGCGGTCGAAAAAGATTTTTTTTAGCCGCTCGTTCTGCACCGTGTAAATTACCTTGCCGCCCAGCGATTCAATCATTTTGCCGGTGGCGTAGGCGATGGAGTCGGTGTTAAGAAGACCCATCACTACATAAGTTCCGCCTTTTTTAACCATAATGCGTCCTTTCAGAAATACGTTTCATGCGCAGGAAAGCGCGGGACAATGCCAGACTTTTTCTGCAAAAAAAGCCCTAAGTTCGCTAAAAATCAACGCGTAGCAATGGACAGGTGCTGAAGCGGCATTCCTTCACCGTATTCAGCAGGCCGATCTGTACACCATCCAGCCGTTCACAGTGGTTGAACAGGCCAAGTTGCAAGCCGCGCACATAACGGGCATGGTTATAGAGCAGGCCGACCTGCGCCCCGTTGACATTTTCAAAGACAAAGTTCCAGAGGCCGGCAATCTCAAGCCCGTCCAGCGAGCCGGCCATAGTGCTGATGAGGCCAGCCTGCACGCCGTCGGATTTTCCGATGACATTGGCGGATACAAGAGAAAGTTGCAGACCTTTCAATTCGCCTGTTTCGGCCAGAATAATCGCCGCCTGCAAAACACCATCGGCGGCGATTTCGGACTTAGCCATCAACCCGCCGATCTGGACGCCGCGGGTTTCTTTAGACTTCGCAGTCAACCCGCCGATCTGAATGCCGCGGGTATATCGTGATTCATTAAACAGCAAGCCAAGCTGCACGCCGTTGGCATACAAGCTGGTTTCTGTAAAAACTCCGCCGACCTGTACCCCGGCAAGATTTTCAGCGCGGGCTTCATAGAGCCCCGCTTGAATTCCTTTGGTCCAGCATTTATCCGTTTCCGACTCCGAAACAGCAGAAAGCCCGCCGATTTGAATGCCGTTCACTTCGCGCGCCCTGCCGAGCAGGCCGGTCAGCTGGATGCCGTAAAGATCTTCCGCATCTGTCGAAACCGTCGCAACCTGAATGCCGCCGACCCGTTTGGTTTCGGCATTCCACAGCGCAAGCTGAATCCCGCCGAAATTATGAGTTTCATTGCGATAGATAGCCATCTGCAATCCGCCGGCATCTTCGGAAACATTCCAGAAACCGAGATCGAGCCCGTACATGTAGCGGTTGTCAACGAAGTAGCAGTTCAGGCGCAGGCCGTGCACGCCGTATTCCTTGGGACAGAGACAGTGATACTCATCGACCCCCAGTTGAATCGGGGTGCTGACGTGAGTGATGGATTTTTCGACAGGCATTGCCGCAAAGACAGAGCCAGCCGCCAGAGCGAGAAGGGAAACAAATGTCTTTTTCATAGTGCCGTCCTTTTACCACTCGTTACTTTAAAGATAAAGACAAACGTTAGTCGGAGCGTATTACATAGCGAGCTTTGGATCCCTGGATTTCAGAACTACTTTTTCTTTTTCTGCTCCGGCTGTGCGATTTCTTCGGGGAATCGGCCCAGATCGCCGCTGTCTATAATCCATTTATCCAGCGTGCCGCGCAGACGCAGGAGCACGGCCTGATATTCCGGATTCTGCGCGAGGTTGCAGATTTCGTCCGGGTCGGCCTGCAGATCATAAAGCTCCTCTTCGGGCTGGCGCGGTGAGCAGAGCACGGCCTGTACCGGTGTGAGATTGCCTTCAGTATTTAACTGTTTGAGCAGATTCCAGACAGGATACTGCCTTTCCTTATAAGCATTGGGTGCCAGGAACGGAACTTCCGGTGTGAAATTGCGGATGTAGCGGTAACGGGTGTCGCGCACGGTGCGCAGGCGCATCGCCGTTTCGTCGCAGCGGTCGCGGGCTCCGAATATGTATTCTTTGGGCGCACCGGCCTTGTCGCCAAGAAACGCTTTGCCCTGCATCTTCGGCGGGATCGGCGCACCGGCCAGCGAGAGAAGGGTTGGTGCCATGTCTATGGATTCCAGCAGGCGGTCGTCTACCGAACCTTTGCTGAAATATCTCGGTGCCGCGACCGCCGCCGGCCAGCGGATCATCATCGGCACATGCAATCCCTCTTCATAACAGAACTGTTTGCCGCGGACGTGCGCTTCGCCGTTGTCGCCCATGAAGATAACAATGGTGTTCGAAGCCAAGCCTTCCCGCTCAAGCTGCGCGAGAACCTGCCCGATCTTGACGTCCAGCTCTGAGGCGGAATCAAGGTACTTTGCGTAATCCTGCCGCGTGACCGGATGATCGGGATAATACGGCGGCAGTTTAATCTTCGCCGGGTCGGCGTGGGCCGGTGCGTTAAAATTGCGATGCGTTTCCTGAAAATTGATCTGCGCAAAGAACGGCTGGTTCGTTTTCAGATCCGCCCAGTTGTCGGAATCAAAGGCTTTTTTCGGGTTATAAACAAAGTTCCAGTCCGTCTTGCCCTTGCACGAGAAGCCGAAAGATTCCGGCAGGGTTTTCAGGTTTGCCGTGAAATATCCGGCATCGCGCATCCAGTCCGGCAGCGGGCGGACGCCGTCCGGCAGCGGCTTTTTGTCCGGCGTACGGTGCTGGTGCGCGCCGATGGTCGTCGCGTACATACCGGTCATAAACGCTGAGCGCGACGGCGAGCAGACCGGCGCGGTGGTGTAAAAATGCGTATAGCGAACGCCGTCGCGGGCGAGCTGGTCGAGGGTTGGCGTCGAAACAGCCTCCTGACCGTAACAACCGAGCGCCGTCGGCCCGATGTCTTCGGAGACCAGCCAGAGAATATTGGGTTTGGCGGCGGATGTATTCTGCGCCATACCGGCCGCAGCCATGAGACCGAACATAGTGAAAAGACCGTTCTTCAGCTTCATAAACTGCGCTCCCTTTTAGTTAGTCAATTTGCCCGGCGAGTATTCCTTTTTGTCCGGCGGTTGTCCATTCCCAGCTCAAGCCGGAGATTGATGCAGGACGATAGCTGTTATAGTGTCACAGCTCTAATGAAAACACTTTTTATCGATGCATTGATCGACAGTGCCGGAATGATCCCGTTCCTGCTGGTTATTTATTTTGTCGTCGAATGGTTTGAGCGCAGGCTCGGCGGGAACATCGAACACCGGTTAAAAACATCCGCCAAGGCCGGGCCGGCGCTGGGCGCGCTATTCGGCTGTTTTCCGCAGTGCGGGTTTTCTGTCGTGGCCGCCTCGTTCTATTCGCGCCGCCTGATCACCACCGGTACGTTGCTGGCCGTCATCCTCTCAACTTCCGACGAAGCCATTCCGGTGATGCTGGCGCAGCCGGGCCGGAGCGGAATCGTCATTACACTGCTGGTCACCAAACTGATCATAGGTATGACCGCCGGATATCTGATCGACCTTTTTATGCGCCGCCGCAAACCGGCTGAAGTCTCTCACGCTGACCGCGCCGAAGAACATCATGAGCTGGGTTGCTGCAACCACCAGCTTTCCGGCAAAACCAGCCGGTGGCAGTTGCTCAAACATCCGCTCATCCATACAGCAAAAATCTTTGTTTTTATCTTCGTCGTGACGCTCGGCATTAACGGCTTAATCGCCGCGGTCGGTCAGGAAAACATCGGCCGCATTCTGCTCCGCCAGTCCATTTTTCAACCGTTTCTTGCCGCGCTGGTCGGACTGATTCCAAACTGCGCCGCGTCGGTCGCCATCGCCACCCTTTTTCTGAAAGGCGGCCTCAGCTATGGCTCTGCCGTGGCCGGACTGTGCTGCAGCGGCGGACTTGGCCTGCTGGTACTGCTGCGGGAAAACCGGGACTTCAAAGATACGCTCCGGATCGTCGCGCTACTGTTCTTCATCAGCACGGTTGCGGGCCTCGCTATTCAGCTGTTATACGGCTGACGATGCGTGCGCCTCTTTGATGATGGCAAGTCCGGCGCTGGTGCCGATGCGCGTGGCCCCGGCATTGATCATGGCACAGGCATCGGCATACGTGCGGATTCCGCCGGAGGCTTTTACGCCAAGGCCAGCTTCTTTGACTGCGGCAGACATCAGGCGAATATCTTCAACGGTTGCTCCGCCAAATCCGAAGCCGGTAGAGGTTTTGACGAAGTCGGCCTTTGCTTCGATACAAAGCAGGCAGGCACGTCCTTTTTCTTCCTGCGTGAGCAGGCCGGTTTCTAAAATTACTTTCAGAATGGCGCCGTGCACATGACATGCGCCGGCCACGCCGGAAATATCGTTCCGAACGACAGCATCATCCCTATCTTTCAACGCGCCGATATTGATGACCATGTCCACTTCCTGCGCCCCAACGGAGAGAACACTGAAGGCCTCGAGCACTTTATCGGAACTGCGGGATGCCCCCAGCGGAAAGCCGACGACGGAACAGGTTTTTACACCCGTATTTTGAAGCAGTGTGCGTACCTGTGAGACATAAAATGGATTAACGCATACGGTCGTGAAATTGTTTTCGCGCGCTTCGAGGCAAAGCTGATGGATCTGCGCCAGCGTCGCATCCGGTTTCAGCAGAGTATGATCTATCATCCCTGCGATCTGCCGGGCGGTGGGCTTTGCCATGAGGCCTCCTTGATCGTTCTATTCGGCTGACTTGTGCGACAGGTCTTTAAAATTGGCTTCACCGAGAAGTGATTCCTGCCAGCCGGACGCCAGACGCTGGGCGCGGCTACGGGAAAGTCCGGCGGTCAGTTCCTGCCGGAGGGCGGGAAGGCCGGAAGCCTCATCTGTGGATTTGCGCTCGGAGACAAAAGCGAGAAGTACGCCGCCTTCTACCGGCGCGGGCTTGCAGAGCTTTCCTTTCTGCACGTTTAGACAGCTTGCAATAAGGGTGTCGGAATATTTGTCTTTGAGTTCCGTCGAGATATCAAACTCTATTGTGGTCTGTACTTTAAGGCCGAGCGGCTTGACAGCCTCTTTGAATCCGGTGCCGGATGCCAGTGCTGTTGTTACCGTTTGTTCTATTTCGATAGCACGTTCGGCCAGCGCTTTGACAACCGCCTGTTCGCGTGCTGCGGCCATTACTTCTTTTTCAACTGCTTCGAAGGTTGGAACAAACGCCGGATAGCGCTGTTCCAGCGACAGAACATAGACGGAGTCTTTGCCGACAACCGCATCGCTGAAAGAGGTGTAAGCGTCGTTTTCCAAACTGAAAGCCGTCTGGCGGAAGGGGGCCGTGTCATCAATACCCTTGAGGTCATCCTTGATACCGAAGGGCGGAAGGGTTTTGATCTTCAGCTTGGCGGCGGCGGCAGCGCCGGCGAAATCGGGCTGGCCTCCTTCGGCTTTGGGAGCAACCTCTACGACAAACTCGGTGGCTTTTTCGGCCGCCAGTTTGCGCGCGGCAGCCTGTTGAAGCTGTTTGGTGATTTCGCCTTCCACTTTTGCAAACGATTTATACTCTACAACGGCATTTTCGTTCGTGTTTTCAATGCGGTAGCTCTCGATGTTGCGGTTATAGACCTGCAGAGCCGCGCCTTCCGGAATTTCGGCTTTGGCCAGAAAATTACTGACCGCGAACTCAACGTAGGACACGCGCACTTTGGCCGGCATGCGAAACGCTTCAGGATTCCCGGCAAAAAGCGCCTGAGCTGTTTCTTTGGAGATGGTGACCGTCTTTTCCACCTGAGCGCGCGGTATCACGACATAGTCGAGCACGAAGCGATCGGTGTAGAGATGATAGGCATGTTTCAGCTCATAGGGCGAAATCAGCGCGGACTGTGCCGGACGATACATCAGTTTATAAATAGCAATCTGCTCGCGGAAAAGCTCTTCGGTCTGCCGGGGGGTGATGTCTAGCTGTCTCAGAACAGCCTTATAGACATTGCTGTCGAAAGTGCCGTTTTTTGCGTGGAACAGCGGCATGGCCTGTAGTTGCTGAATCACTTCCTGATCGGCAACAAGAACTTTGTCGGCCTGTGCTTTACGCAGAACCGCCACGCGCTGCCAGGCTTCTTTGCGAAGTGAGGCGTTCAGCTCGTCGGTCATCGGAATCATTCGTCCAGAGGAGAGAATGTACCAGAGATAGGTGTGGTGTTTGGCGCGGTCGTATTCGGTCTTCAACACCTTCTTGCCGTAAAGCTCCCCGACCGGCGGAACCTCATGCGTCCGCGCTCCCGCGCGATTTGTAGGCATGAAAAATCCGACGAAAGAAACAACGATAACTCCAAGAATGAAATACCAGAGCACCTTGGACTGAATCAGTTTGTGAAAGCGTGTAATCAACATAGCCATAACAGACCCCTTGGTTTTGCACTAAAAAACAGGGGCACAGCATAGCCATGCCCTTCCCCACGGTCAACGGGAAAGCCGAGTCCTCAGCTTTTCCGCAAACGCGCAATAAACATGCCGTCGCCAGGCCCTTCCCACGGCCAGATTTGTACCGCGCCATTGGTCGGTTCGCCGGTCAATGGATGGGCAAACGGTTCCAGTTTGAATCCCGGATGCTCTGGCAGAAACCGCTCGATCACTTCAGCCGTTTCCTCGCGGGTAAAGGTGCAGACGGAATAAACCAGCGCGCCGCCGGACTTTACGCACTGCGCGGCGTTATTGAGCATCTTCACCTGCAAATTGCGCTTCTGCGCCGGATCGCGATGATCGCTCCGCCAGCGGGCGTCGGGATTACGGCTCCAGGTTCCCCAACCCGAACAAGGCGCATCCACCAGTACGCCGTCAAACTCCTTAGTAAACGGTTTGTCTTTGGCCAGATCGTGCATCTGCATCCGAATATTGGAAATTCCGCCGGCGTGGGCGCGCTTTTTACACTCATGCAGCGCCTCGGTCCGCAAATCGGTCGCCAGCACCTTGCCGTCGCGCCCGACCAAGTCGGCCAGCTGGACAGCTTTCCCGCCGGCACCGGCACAGGCGTCCCACCAGTCGGAGCCTACGGCTGGCGCGGCAATCTGCGCAACGGCCTGCGAAGCAATGTCCTGTACTTCATACTGCCCTCCGTGGCCGAGCTTGCCGAGTGAAGTTCCGGCCCCGACCGAAATTGCGCCGGAAAGCTGCGCGTGTTCCTTATAAGTAATGCCCGCCTCGGTGAGTATCTGTTTAAATTCATCATTGCGCAGCCGCAGCCAGGTCGGCGGGCGCTGCTGCAGCGTTTCATAAAAGGTGTCTTCGCAGCCTGCCGGTAAGTTCACCGACTTTCCGAACTCCGGAAAAATCAAGGCTTCTTTATCAAGGTGAGATGCAGGAAACCAGTCGACCAGCACGGCGCGTTTTTCTTCGAGCGTTTTACCGCCGAGCGGCGTCCAGCCAGCCTTGGCCGCCGCAACCAGCGCGGGGTGCAGACCGGTCTGGTCGAGCAGCCAGCTGAGCGCAGCAGCTTCGATTGGCGGAAGCTGTAATGCCTTCGTCCAGCCGAGCCAGCGGAAATAGGAAAAAAAGCACTCGGAGAGAAACCGGCGGTCGCGGGAGCCGAGTTCGTGGCGGTCTTTGAAGAACCGCAGGAGAACGCGGTCGGCTGGGTGCCGGTGTTCCAGCACATGCGGAGTGAGCGTTTCAAGAATTTCGGCGGCAAGCCGGGTTTGCTGGTTGATGATTTTTTCGTTCAGATTTTTCACGGGGGTTCCTTGCAGATTTTTGTTTTTTTGTTTTAAAAGTTGGACATAATCCGTGCCCCAACCAGAGGAACGAGAGATTGCAGGTAAACGCGGACGAAAGGCAACTGTTATGGCAAAAGAACTAGGATTTGTGATGATCACCCCCCACTCGCTGCGCAAATCGCGCACCGGCGGTATCATTGGCCGGTTCAGCCGGATCGAAGGCCTTGAGTTTGTCGCCTCGCGGATGTTCGGACCAAGCCAGGAACTGGTCAACCATTATGCGGAACTGCTGCGCACTAATCAGGACATCATGCCGGATAAGCGCGATATTCTCGCCGACTATGTTCTGCGCGCCTTCGGCCCGGAAACCGATACCGGCCGGCCGCACCGCGTGCTGATGCTTCTTTTCGAAGGCGAAGATGCGATTAAAAAAATCTACGCCGCCGCAGGCGGCTTTGACGACACACAGGAATCCTCTGACACCGTGCGCGGCACCTACGGCGACTGTATCCGCGACTCCGCCGGCAAAGTGATTTATTTTGAACCGTCCGTGCTGGTTGCGCCCTCCGCGGCGTCCGCCAAACACACGCTCTCGCTCTGGATGAAGTATGCCGAAAGCGACGGCGGTATCGTCAAAAACGCGCTCAGCCTGCCGGATGCCGACGTACAGAAAACTCTCGTCATCATCAAGCCGGACAACTTCCGCTTCCCCAGCTCACGCCCCGGCAATATCATCGACCTCTTTTCGCGCTCCGGTCTGCGGATTGTCGGTGCCCAGGTTCATCGTATGAGCATGGCGGAAGCCAAAGAATTCTACGGCCCGGTTCAGCCGGTTCTGCGAGAAAAGCTCTGCGGACGTACCACCGACAAGGCCTGCGCTGTGCTCGAAGAGGAATTCGGATTTCCGATGCCCGCTGAAGTTAAAGAGGCGCTTTGCAAAACGCTCGGCCCGTATTACGGAGATTATACCTTCTTCGAAATCATGCAGTTTATGACCGGCCTGTGGTGCCCTGACGTGCCCGCGGCAGAAATAAACGATGATGGAAAAGTGCGTTGCCTAGCTCTGATCTACGCGGGCAAAGACGCCGTGAACAAAATTCGCAATATTCTCGGCCCGACCGATCCGAGCAAGGCCCAGCCCGGCTCCGTGCGTAAAGAGTACGGCAGCGACATCATGGTCAACGCGGCACACGCCTCTGACTCCGCTGAAAACGCCCAGCGCGAAATTGGAATTATCAAACCTGAACGCAACCTGCTTAAACAGTGGTTCGACAAGTATTACGCCTAACCTGTGGAGAAATGTTATGTGGAACGGAGTTAAACCTGCCCCGGAAGATGCCATCCTCGGACTGACTGAAGCCTTCAAAAAAGATCCGCGCTTCGCCAAGATCAACCTTGGCGTTGGCGTTTATAAAGACGAAGAAGGCCACACTCCGATTCTCGACTCCGTCCGCGCGGCAGAAAAACTGATCTTCGAAAAAGAAAACACCAAATCCTACATGCCGATCGCCGGAGAAAAATCCTACGGCGACGAGGTGCAGAAGATGATTTTTGGTGCGCTCTGTAGTCGCTCCGCCACCATCCACACTCCGGGCGGCACCGGCGCGCTGCGCGTCGCCGCCGACCTGCTGGCTAAGTTCAGCAGCAAAACGATCTGGGTCAGCAACCCGACCTGGGCCAACCACAACAACATCTTTGAAGCAGCCGGTCTGACCGTTAAAACCTATCCCTATTACAACGCTGCCACCAAAGACCTCGATGTCGATGGCTTTTTCGCCGCGCTTGAAAAAATTCCGGCGGGCGACTGCGTTCTTCTTCACGCTTGCTGCCACAACCCGAGCGGTGTTGATATTTCCGCCGCCCAGTGGAAACAGGTCGCAACCATCGCGCAGAAAAACGGCTGGTCCGCGCTGATCGACTTTGCTTATCAGGGCTTGGGCGACGGCCTCGAAGCTGACCGCGCCGGAGTTGAAATCATGCTAGCCAGCGGCATTGATTTATTGATCGCCAGCTCCTTCTCCAAAAACTTCGGCCTCTACCGCGACCGCACCGGCGCTTTGACTTCCGTCGCCGCCACACCGGCCGACGCCGAAACGGCTATGAGCCACATGATGGCCATGGCCCGCGTCCTCTATTCCAATCCGCCCGCACACGGCGGCATGATCGTCACCACGATTCTAAAGGACAAAGAACTTTGCAAACTCTGGAGAAGCGAACTCGACGCCATGCGCGACCGGATCGCTCAGGCCCGCGCGGCGCTGGCCGACGGACTCACCGAGCGCGGCGTGCCAATGGACTGCTCGTTCATGACGAAGCAGAAAGGGATGTTCTCCTTCAGCGGACTGAATAAAGATCAGGTAAAATTTCTTCGCGAAGAAAAAGCCGTTTACATCGTCGGCTCCGGCCGCATCAACGTCGCCGGACTGACTCCCGGCAACATGGGCTTCGTCTGCGACGTCGTCGCCGAAGCGATGAAGCGGTAATCGTAGACGCGACGCCCTCGTCGCGTCCACACAAACAGAAAAACGCGACGAGGGCGTCGCGTCTACGTTATTCTTCCAACCATTGAACCCCGGCGTCACCCGCCGATGGAGAGTTCGCCCTGCTCGCCAGCCGATTTCGCGGCGGCACGCGGCGCTTTCTTGAAGGTTGCGCCGACCTGTTTGATCGGCGGCATTTCAATTTGTTTTCCGGCCAGCAGGTCGGCCACGGTGAACAGCTGAATCTTTGGATAGCGGCGGCCCCACAATTTTGATTCATAGAATCCGGCGGTTACCGCTTCTTCCTGCATCGGTTTCGTATGTTCCTGCATGGTAATCAGCACGCCGATGGATGCTTTCTCGCGATCCAGCACGCCGCGCAAATCCCGGACGTGCGCCACGCCGGTGTTTCCGGCCTTCACCGAAATAATGACCGACTCAAACTTACCGGCGGCATCGCCCTGGAAAACAATCTTGCCGTCGATGCCTTTGTCCGCGCCCTTCTTTTCTTCCACCGGACGCGCGCCGACCAGACCGAGCGACCACCACTGGAACTGATACGGATCGGATGCCGCCAGCGCCGCCGCGTCCGGCGCGCTGGTCGGTTCGCCGACGACTTTGAATTTGGCCGCCGCGCCGAACGTATCTTTCAGCCGTTCCTTCATCAGCGTGATCGAGAGATGTGTGATGTCGATTCCGATCCACGGACGACCCAGCGTCTGCGCTGCTGTTACCGTTGTTCCGCATCCGCAAAACGGATCCATCACTACGCCGCCTTCCGGACAAGACGCCTTGATGATTCGTTCCAAAAGTGCGATGGGTTTCTGCGTCGGATAGCCAAGACGTTCCGCGGCTTGCGAGTTGATAGGAGAAATATCGTCCCATAGCGTATCAACCGTCTCGCCCTCTAATTCGTCGAGGTAACGCTTGCGCCTAAGTCGCTTCATCTTGTCATCGGGAAACCAAACGCGCCCGTTGCTATCCATTTCTTTCATACGCTCAAGCGATACAGCCCATCCGTTTGCAGGAGGCTGAAACCCCTTGTACTCGTACCGGAGATTCGGACGCGGAGAAGGGCTAGTTAGATTATCTAATTGGTACAGTCTTCCGTCGCCGTCGTCATGGGTGAACTTCGACTCGATATAGTCAGGATTGTTCGGACGCACCTGTCGGTTGAACACCCCGTCCTTACTCCGAGCATAGAATAAAAGGATGTCATGGCTGACACCGAAGCGAATTGCGCGATTGTTTGTCTCGCCGCGTCCGGCTTTTCGTTTCCAGATGATTTCATTCCTGAAATTAGCCAGTCCGAAAACGGCATCCATGAGCAACTTCAAGTAGTGGCTCGCCGTTGGGTCGCAGTGAAGGTACATGCTTCCGGTCGGTTTCAGGACTCGGCGGCATTCTATCAGGCGCGGTGCCATCATCACGAGATAGGCCAGCATATCGCACGGGCCGATGAACTGGCGGAAGGCTTGGAGAACGTCGGCGACTTTGCCGCCAGCGGTTACGAGATCGGCATAAACGGCTTCGTCTTCCGAATCCCACGTCCATGTATCGTCAAACGCCCGGATTTGCGATGCGGCCTGACTGCCGTCTTTCTCCTGAAAGAGCACGTTATAGTTCTGGCTGCTGTTGAACGGCGGATCGGCATAGACCAGATCAACGGATTCTTCCGGCAGGTAGCGCCGCATGATGTCGAGGTTGTCACCGAAATACAGAACGTTTTCCATGTGCGGGAGCAAAACACAGCGCCGGAAAGAATTCGAGAGTTTTTCTCGGCGGCTGCCTTTTTATAAATTGACTCCGAAGAGCCGGAACTTTGCTGTCAGTAAATTGTCCAGCACCGGCAGGTCTTTCGGATAGACAGAGACGAGCCGCTTGCCTTCCTGCTGATAGAGCGTCTGTTTTTTGTACATGCTCATTTTGTACTGCGGCGTATCCAGTCCCCAGTATTCGATATAGAGATCCACCTCGGGCAGATAAAAGTCGGGCCGGATCTGAAATTCGCCGATGATGCGGTATTTTGCGTCGTAGCGGTAAGAAAGTCCGTGCGCCGTCAACCATTCGGCAATGAGTCGCTCCCCTTTGGATTGCACCAGCATGCCATCCCGCGTTTCGATGGTTTTGTTGATCTCTACCTGCGTCTCAAAATTGCGCCGTTCCAGAAACACCTCATCAAAACAGCGGTCGCAGAAGATGCGCTGAAAAACCTCATTCGCCCGAGCGTATTCTTCGGCGGAAACCGCAACGTTGCATCGTTTGCACCGGTGCTTCACTCCGGCGCCGGCATCCTGAGCCGCCAGCTCAACAGCATCGGCCGTTGTCTTGGCGGCAGCCCGCACATAGTTGGGATTGGCCGGATTACGGGCGGCGTCGCGCAAATCCGGCACATGCGTCTGAGCGGCGACCCCGAATTTTTTGAGTGCGCGGATGGCATATTGCTGTGTTTGCGGATGTCGTCCGTGCAACGCCAGCAAAGCCAGCGCCGCCACAGCTGTTCCAGCATCGGCACCAAAATCCGCCAGCTTACCGATGGCAGATGCAGACAGCCGCTGTATTTCGTTTGAAGGAAGGCGCGACAGTTCAATCAGTTCAGGCAAAGCCGCCGGGTTGCCGCTGCGGCCGAGGTGCAAAGCCCGCTGCACGGCGGCTTGGTGTTCAGATGGCAGCATCGGGCTTTTCATGGGAACCTCTTTTGTCGGCGACTCGCTATCGCTTGTCAAAACCTCCATTGGCGAGCGGCAGAGAGTCCATGTGTTTCAGAAAAGAATTTTCCAGAGTTTGGAAAAAATTCAATCCAAAATAATTTCCTGCCGGTATTCGGGAACGGTGCAGTTCCAGCCGGTTTTTTCGGTGAGAAATTTTTTAAAGGCGCTGGCGGCTTCCAGTTCGCCATGCGTTATGAAAACGCGGCGCGGCGCTTTTTTGAGCATGGTGATCCAGCGCAATAATTCGTCACGGTCGGCGTGAGCGGAGAAGCCGGATATTTTTTCAATCCGTGCGCGCAACGGCTGCATTTCGCCAAAGATGCGGACTTCGGCGGGCTGATCCTGAATAACACGACCCAGCGTTCCGGCGGCCTGGTAGCCGACAAACAGGATGGTGCTTTCCGGGCGGCTGATGTTGTTTTTGAGATGGTGTTTGATGCGTCCGCCAGTACACATGCCGGAACCGGCGATGATGATTGCGGTTCCTTTGATGTGGTTGATCGCTTTCGACTGATCAACGGTGTTGGCCAACGTGAGCCCCGGCAGATCGCACGGATGAATGCCGCGCCGGAGCAAGTCGCGGGTTTCTTCATCAAACAGTTCGGGATGCTTTTTGAAAATCTCTGTGACGCGAATCGCCATCGGACTGTCCACAAAGGTGAACAGGTGCGGAATACGGCTTTTACGTAGCAAGGCGTTAAGGTGATAGAGTAGCTCCTGAGTCCGCTCGACCGCAAAGCTCGGGATGACGATGTTGCCGCCCGCTTTGTTTGTCTCGTTGATGATACGCGCCAGTTCGCCGGGAATATCTTTTACTTCGCCGTGTGTGCGGTCGCCGTAGGTGGATTCGACCAGAACGTAGTCGGCGGCTTCGAACTGATCAGGGTCGTTAATAATCGGTATATTCCAGCGGCCGACGTCGCCGGAAAAAAGAATCGAGCGCGATTCGCCGCCCTGCGCCACAACCAGCCGGATCGATGCCGAACCGAAGATGTGGCCTGCTTCGCGGAAAGAAGCGGTCATACCGGAGGCCACCGGAACCGGCGTGATGTAATCAACCGGCGTCAACAGTGGAACGGTTTTCTCGACGTCGGCGACGGTGTAGAGCGGTTCATACGGGAACGGACTGGTTTTATCCTGTTTCTCGTGACGCGCCTTTTTGTGTTTGATGTCTTCTTCCTGCAGGAACGCAGAATCTTTCATGATGACCTGCGCGATATCCGCTGTGGCCGGAGTACAGAAGATTTTCCCGCAAAACCCGTCCTTCACCAGTTTAGGCAGACGTCCGCAGTGATCAAGATGAGCGTGCGTCAGCAGAACCACATCAATTGTGGATGGCGGAACCGGAAAAGCATCCCAGTTGCGTTGCTTGAGATCGCGTTCCTGGTAAAGCCCGCAGTCCACCAGAATCCGCGCGCCGTTCGCTTCTACCAGATAGCAGGAGCCGGTAACGTTTTGCGCCGCACCAAAAAAGTTCAGTTTGATCTTCATACGGACAACCCCCGTTTCTTGCGGGCGAGTGTAGCGGCTTTTTCTCGAATCAACAATTAAACCCTTGTATGCGGCCGTGTTTTTGTATTCTCTTATCCGGCTTTTTCTGGGCATGTGGTGAAATTGGTATACACGCAAGATTTAGGATCTTGTGCCTCACGGCATGCGGGTTCGAGTCCCGCCTTGCCCACTCTTTAGAGCAAACGCCAACAATTACCGGGCGCCGGTAACTGTTGTGGTGTGTACCTTAACGGATAATTTGTAACAAAAAATTACTCATCTTGTCCAAAGAGCATGAGAAACAGAAAATGTCCGGTTGCGGGCCGGACTTTCGAATCTAATTTTTTGTGGGGTCAGTGCGTTGCCACGAGCTCTTTTTCGGGAGGTTGCACGACCAGCGCAACGCCTCTGAAAGTCCGTTTCCGTGACTTTGCAGGCGACTTGCAGATATGTTCATTCTCCTTTTCGTTGGGGTTGATATTCATTATAGCCGGATCGACTTCCTTCATGGCCGTGACTAAATCTGTTTTGTTCGGGGTGTCCCGTCCGATTTTCTTCGCCAGGAACCGCGCACGCTTGGCGACCGCCTCAATGCCTGCAATGAATTTCCCTGAAGACTGAGCGTAAGCGCACAATCCTTCGACGACCTGCGGAGCGGCTTCCGGAAGATTAAACCTCACGATTGCCGACAGATCGATTTCTGGAAGCGTTGCGGGAAGATCAAGGCGGTAAGAAATGCGCCCATCCAGCTGCTCAGATGCCCAGCCGGAACTGTTTATAATGGTCTTCTGAAGGACATCGAACTGCGGCGTTGTGATCAGGGCGACTGGAATTCTTTTATTTACTACTTCCGTTAACAGCCAGTTGATGCGGCGGGGGGAATTGCGCGAGTCTTTATATTGCGGCCATAGGTAATGCGCTTCATCAAAAACGAGCATTATACCGGCGTCTTGAATGGCGTCTTCAACCTGTCGCTTGATCTGGGTAGTATTCATTGCGCTTCCGCAGGCCGTTCCCAGCGCCCGGGCAATTGACCGGTAAAAACTGATCTCATCATTACCGGAAGGAACCTGCACATAGCGAACCCGTCCAGGATAGGCTCGGCACCACTGCTGGACTTGAAATGTTTTTCCCATGCGAGCAACACCGCTGATGTGTACTAGGCATTTTTCATCGTAGGCATAATCTAGCGCATCGTTGATCTGTGCGCCGATGCTGGTCACAATTTTTCCGGCCTGACTGTCAAGGCGGCGATCTTCGATGTAATTTTTTAGCGACGGCTCTATGTCGTAGAACCATCGGGGCGGAGCGTTCAATCTGATTTCCGGATTCAGGCATAAATCGGTCAACCATCCTTCCAACTCGTTTTTTGCATGATCCAGACAGTAGTCGGAAAATAGGTGCGCCGGGTATTCGTTCGGAAACCGCGCTGCTTTGGTCTTCATGGTTTGAGCGTCTTCGGTACTGGAAAAAAGTTCGCATAAACCGCTGACTTCGCCTTTGAGAAGGAAATCATCGCGGCAGTTCAACTCATCCCGAACGGCCCGGACTGTGCCTGCGTCGAAAATTTTACGCCCAGCGTTCTTGCGCATGGTCTTGCTACCGATCCGGTCATCGTACCGCTTAAGAAAATCATCTGCCAGCGCGGCAAGACCGCCCGGCTGCATCGAAGCATATTGCAGATACAGGCAAATTTCCTTGTGCGCCGGATCAGAAAGAAGGCTACACTTGCGGGCAACGGCACTGGCTTTCAGACAATCACCGAAGGCCGGATCAGACGCATACCTTTCCTGCCGTAAAGGGCTTCCGTTGTCCGCATGCCTAGTCGTGCTCATTGAAACGCTCCTTCGCGGCGGCGATTTACATAGGCCACCAAATCACACAGCGGGATTTTCCATTCGCTACGAATCGAGTCCTTGCGCGCCAGATTGATTGCGTTCGGGAACTCTCCATCCCGTATCTGATTATAAATGTGCTGATCGGAGCATTGCAGAGCCTTGGCAATGCGCCCAGGGCTTAGAGGATTGGCAGCAGGGAAACGAAATAACAGCTCATCTGAATAAATGCCGTTGATATACTGAACGAAGTTTTTAAGCGGTATTCGAAACATCGCTATTTTCGCGCTGTCGCTTGCGATATTAAACGCTCCAAACTTCCCCTCATAAATCAGACGGTAGACATCGGCCACGGATAAGCAAAGAGCCTTCGCGGCTTCAACCGGAGTGATCGGGTCCTTGTCCGGAACCCGGATTTTACTGGCAGAGCGGCACATATCTGTCTCTTCTTTTGTTTCCATGAAGTTCACCTGGTTGCGGGTTCAGAATCCTTCAAAAATTCCATCAGTCTAGGCATCGCCGCCGCCTGCCTGTTCCGGCGTTCAGCAATAGGCGAAGGTTTAAATCCGCCCGTTGCGATCTTGCGGTTCTGTTTGGTGTTTTTCTTCCGCTGCTTGTCGGCCTGCTGCCGCTGATACTCAAAGTCCAGTCCAAGCGTTGCCGTCTCTTCGTCAACGATGGTCGGGGCAAACATCCGTTCGCGCTGTTCTTCCGGAAAGCGCTGATTAACCGATTTATAAAGTCGTTTGCCGTATCCGTTGTGCGCATCGTTCCGCGCCAGTTCTTGTGCCAACAGATCAGCGTCGGCATCCATGTACGGAACGGCCTGCGCCCGTTCGACGGTGAAAGGATTCTGTTTTTTCAGGTCGGTAACGCAAAGGATATCCGGGTTTTCCGGACTGAACCATGCCAGGACTTCTTTGCCCTTAAGCCGTCCGGTTTCTTCGTTTTTGTAGATAAAACGATCTTTGCCGCGTACCAGGCTGATTCCGTTGCGGCCGATCTTGACCTTTTCAACCGTATCAGCCAGCAGATAGCGGGTTGTGCGGCCCAGCTTCACCATCGGAACAGAGCCGAAGTTTTTCACATACGCCTCTTCGGGAGACATGCCGGGGCAATGTTTACCGTTCTGCGGATCGTTGTTGTACTGGTCGATGATGGTTTCGATTACCTCGCACAGTTCCCGTTGCGTAAGCAGCACCTCCACACTGGGCACTTTCCCGCTACGAACAGCCTGAAGCTGCTTTTGAACTTTTTCATAGCAATCGTGCCGTTCGTCGCGCCCGACATAGCCCTGAACGCGCTCGCAGTAGTTCTGGAATGCGGCGAAGATGCGCTCCACGATTTTGGCGCGGGCTTCGCGGGCATGAACAAAACGGCGGTTCAGTCCCGTAGTAATCCCGTGTTCGGTTTCCGCCCAGGATATTCCGCCTGTGACGGCGTTCGACTTCCACGATCCTTTTTCAAAGTAGAAGCCTTTGCGCGGCAGACCCCAGCGGTCGCTCGTTGTCGTGATCAGATTGCGAACGTCGCGTCCGTTGTAGGATTTATCGGCGATCAGAACATAGGACAGGATGAATGCACTGCGCACGTCGCACATGATCAAAAACTGGCCGCGTGTCGGCTTACGGGAATCCCGCTCGTTGTGGAAATAGATCGGCAGTGTCGTATCGTCGCCTTGGAACCAGTCGCCGGAATTAAAGGAGTTTGAATCGCGCTCAAGGAAAGCGCCGTTCATCTTGGCGCGGTGCGGGCCGTGATGATGATCGTCAACCATCCGGACTTCGTGCGCCAGGGCGGCGCGGATCGTGCCGGGCACATAGGATTTATTGCGGCGTTCATCCAGGCTGTAATGCTGCATCAGTTCCGGGCTGATGGCCTGTTTGCGCCAAGCTTCACGCCAGCCCTGGGAAAGCCGTCCACCAGCCTGTGCGGTGTAGGAAAGAACTGTCAGCCGATCTTCTGCGGAAAGAGCCGGGGTGCGGCGGTTTCCGGAGCACTCGGCGCGTTTGTCTTTAATGGCCGCAAAGTGTCCGCCGCATTCCTTGAACGCCTTCAGCTTCCGGTAAAAGGCCGCGCGCAGCGCTTCGGGATTCTTGGCGATAAAAAGCGCCTCGCTATTCATAAATTCCAGCGTTGCTTTAACCGCCTGCCTTTCGGTCATACCGTCCATTTGCAGCTGCTCAACTGCCGTCATAACATGGCACCAGATTAAATCCTTTTCCGCGCCCGCTGGATGCGCAAGGTTCTTCACTGAGCCGATGGCCGACCGGATGCCTTCAAAAGCGTCCTGCGCAGGATTTGACGTCTTGTGCGCCTGGTCCGGGCGGCGGCTCAATTTGTCATCGAGATAGATTTCCAAGCGCTGGAAATCATCGTTGCCGCGATCCCGGTTAAAGGTGCGCATGACCTGCCGCTGCCAGTGACGGGATGAAACCGTATGCCCGAAAACCTCTTTGTAGAGACGCAGGCCGTCCGCTTCAACGGATGCCAGCGAATTGATGTCGCTGATCCGCTCTAAGATCGGCTGCAATGCCCGGCGCAGATCGTGAGCCTTTTGGATGTATGCTTCGGCAATTTCGTTCAGCGGAATTTCCGGCTGCCACAATGTCCGCCCGGCTTCGAGCATCTGTTCGGCATTGCGGAAGCCGAGTCGTTCAGCCTCGGCATCCAGCCGAGCTCGGAAATCGGCTGGCAATGCTAGGAACGCCCATGCGTTCGCTGGCCGCCCGGCCTTCAGAACCTGCCCGGATGGCTGAACGAATTTAAGCCCCTTGAACACCTGCTGACGCGAAATGTTGAGAGCGGCAGCAATCGCGTGCGCCGTAAACAAATCATTTCTGGTGTTCGGGGTGCTCATATCTGCGGCTTAAAACTTTTCAATGTGGAGCTGACGAGAAAAAAGCCTCGCCATGAATGGATGCAGCTTCGTTTCGGTCTTCTGGATTTTGTGCGGTAACGGAGTGCTCGTCGCTGTTTTTCTTTTTTTCATAGTCCCAGCCTTTCGTTTATGGATTTGATTTCACGATCCAGAGATTCCATCTTTTTGCGGATAGCGATACTTTCAGCGATCTCGGCGCGGTGTTCAGCAGTCAGGTGCCGCTGCAATGTGCGCAGCGTGAATGGAATTTCGGGTTGCGCCTCGGAAATGGTGGCGTATGCCTGTGAAATGCCTATTCCCTGCGAGCAGGCCAGCCGAGCAAAAAGCTCCAGAATCCACGGCTGCACTGCCGTTTCGTTCTGCGGGGCTGGATAGTGCAGCTCGAACACCAAATCAGACTGGTGTTTCTTCCAGTCAAACCAGATGCGGCGAAGCGTCGCTTCGGCAAGCTTCACCTTTTTCCGCCCGGGCAGGTTGCGCCCGTTATACTTTGCGGCGATCCGGGGGATCGCCTTGTTCACACTTTCACCGGCCGGGCGGTTTTCAATATCGCGCACAGCGGCTTTCAGGTGGTCGATCCGCCGTTGCTGCCAGGTTTTCTTTTTCGCGGACATAGCATCATTCCTTTCATTAAGCGGCCGCTTTGAACCAGCGGAGTTTGTTTGAACCTGCGTCTTTGCGCATGCGGATATGCGCATCCCGGTTAAGCTCAGCAAGAGCATTTGAAAAAGCCGTTCCGCTAACAATTTTCCCGACGCGACATTGAACCTCGGTCTTGAGTATCGGGCTGCTCAGTGCATAACTGCCGCACTCCGTAAGTACACTCAGTATTGCTATTTTTATGCTCATACCATTTCTCCTATATTTTTTTTTGAAAAGGCGCCTCCCGGGGACCCTTAACCCCATAGGTGTTAAGTTAAGAAAATAATTACTCCGCCAAAGGGCTTGCCTTTGGCGGTTTTTTTTACAATATTACCGATAGCCGCATAAATGCTATCGGTTTGCAAAGGAGCCGTTTATGACAAAG
>Ga0247839_1002013_pt1 | contig 31487 bp, 24 predicted proteins | sample LaCruzMarch2015__6_FD_192405 | JGI IMG/M metagenome (GOLD analysis project Ga0247839, IMG submission 192405) | Freshwater microbial communities from meromictic Lake La Cruz, Castile-La Mancha, Spain - LaCruzMarch2015_16m | ecosystem: Environmental > Aquatic > Freshwater > Lake | place: Spain... | reverse complement strand
ATGCGGCGGTCGCCACCCTGGAGCATGCGGCGGACTTGGTCGAGCAGGGGCTGGGGCGTTTTCGGATCATCGCCAAGCTCGATGATCCCTATCCGATCGCGGTGGCGGTTCGCAATGATCAGCCGGAGTTGCTCTCCATCATGCAGAAGGTGGTTGCGGCCACCACCCCCGCCGAGCGCGACCAGATCACGCGGCGGCGGACCACCTTCCGGATCGAGCAAGGGCTGGACCTGACCCGGCTGTGGCAGTTCCTGGGGCTCTTTGCCGTGGTGGGCTCCTTTCTCGGCTGGCGGCACTGGGAGTTGACCCGGCTCAACCGCCATCTGCGGCGGGCCAAGGAGGCCGCGGAGGTGGCCAATCGCGCCAAGGGCGACTTTCTGGCCAACATGAGCCATGAGATCCGCACCCCCCTGAACGCGGTGCTGAACCTGGCCGCCCTGGGGGTGCGCACCCAGGAGCCGACGCGGCTGCGCGACTATCTGGCCGAGATCGAGCGCGCGGGTCGCTCGCTGCTGGCGGTGGTCAATGAAATTCTGGATTTCTCCCGACTGGAGGGCAGTGCCGATACCCCGCGCGATGCGCCCTTCCAACTCCAGGAACTGGTCGACGCGGTCCTGTCGATCGGCGCACCGTTGGCGGCTGAGAAGGGGTTGGCGCTGGAGTGTGTCGTCGACCCGGACCTGGACGGCGCCTGGTCGGGCGACGCCCACAAGATCGAGCGGGTGTTGATCAACCTGATCGCCAACGCGGTCAAGTTCACCGACCAGGGCTGCGTCACGCTGCGGGTCGCCGCGGACGACGCCGCGATGGACGGCGAGCGTGTCGTGTTCACGGTCGAGGATACCGGAATCGGGATTGCCGCGGACCAGTTGCCAACCCTGTTTACGCCCTTCAACCAGGGCGATAACTCACTCACCCGGCGTCACGGCGGTACCGGGCTGGGGCTCGCCATTGTCAAGCAGTTAACTGGCTTGATGAACGGGGAGGTCGGGGTAGACAGCCGCCCGGGCGCGGGGGCGCGCTTTACGGTGGTGATCCCGTTGCAGCGTCCGGCTGCCGAGGTCCGGGGTCCGGCATCCACGGGTACCGCGACCGGCGGGGAGCAGTCGCCCGCTGTGCCGCCCGTGACCGCCGCGTGCGGGGGCGTGCCGGTGGCCGCGGTTCCGGCCCGGCCGGTGCTGGTGGTCGAGGATAATCTGGTCAACCAACGGATCGTGGTGGAGTTCCTGAGCCAACTCGGCATCGCGGCGGAGCCGGTGGCCGATGGCGAGACCGCCCTGGACCGCCTGCGGCAGGCACCCACGGGCTACGCGCTGGTGCTGATGGATATTCAGATGCCCGGCATGGACGGCTATGAGACGACCCGGCGGCTGCGCGCCGACCCGCGCCTGCGCGAGTTGCCGGTGATCGCCATCACGGCCCATGTGCTGGCCAGCGACCAACAGCGCTGTCAGGCGGCGGGGATGAACGACCATATCTCGAAACCCTTCGATCAGGCGGTCTTTGCCGCCACCTTGGGCCGGTGGATGACGCTGCCGACGGTACCGGTCACGCGCCCGACGGCGGTCGGTCCGGCAGCCGGATCGCGGGATGCCGCTGGAGCAACGGCGCCGCCGGAGCGGCCATGGATCGATGCCGCGGCCGGGGTCAGGCGGGTGGGCGGCGACCCCGATCTTTACTTGAGTTTGCTTGATGACTTTCTGTCGAGCTACGGCCCGCGCTTGGAGGCGCTGGTGCCGGAGGCGGCGCAGTCGGGTGGGGATAGCGTGGCCCGGCTCGCCCATATGCTGCGCGGCACGGCCCCGGTGCTGGGCGCCGAGCCCGTTGCCGCACTCGCGGCCGCGGCTGCCGCGCGGTGCCAACCGGGGCCGCCCGCGGCCGCCGCGTATATCGCCGAACTGCGTGCCGCACTCGCCCGGACGCTGGACGCGGCGCGGACCATCAAGGCCGCAGGCTTGGCGGGTCTGGGGCAGCCGTTTTCCGCGCCGACACCGGCGGTGCCCCGCCGGTCGGAGACCAGCGCGGGGGGCGCGCTGGTGCTGATCGTCGACGACGATCCGCTGGCGGCCGGGCTCCTGTTGCAGTTGCTGGGCGAGGAGTACCGGGTGGCGACCGCCGACACGGGTGATGCGGCACTCGCGCTGGCGCGGGGACAGCCGCGTCCGGATCTGATTCTGCTGGATGTGATGATGGCGGGGATGGACGGCTATCAGGTGTGCCGGATGCTCAAGGCCGACCCGAGCACCCGCGACATCCCGGTGATCTTCGTGAGCGGGCGCGGCGGCGCCGAGAACGAAAGTCAGGGTCTTGAACTGGGTGCCGTGGACTATGTGCACAAACCGTTCGATGCGCAGGTGGTGCGGGCGCGGGTACGCAACCACCTGGCCGCCAAGCGACAGGGTGACTCGCTGGCGCGCCTGTCGGAGTTGGATGCCCTCACCGGGTTGGCCAATCGGCGCCGGCTCGATGCCTACCTGGCGGAACAATGGCAATGGGCCATCAGCAACGGCGCCTGGTTGGGTTTGTTGATGATGGATGTGGATCACTTCAAGGCGTACAACGATTGCTATGGGCACGGGGCCGGCGATCAGTGTCTGTGCCAGGTGGCGACCGCGCTGCGCCGGACCCATCGGCGCGAGGAGGGCTTGGTCGCACGCTATGGGGGTGAGGAGTTTGTGCGGGTGATGCCGGGCGCCGACCTGGCCGCCGCGCGCGCTGCCGCCGCGCGCAACCTGGATGCCGTGCGCGCGGCGGCGATCCCCCATCAGGCCGCGCCCGGTCGGTCCATCGTCACCCTGAGTATCGGCGTTTGGGCCTGTCAGCCCCGGCCCGACGACCGGCTCGGCGACTTTCTGGCGCAGGCCGACCGGCGACTCTATCAGGCCAAGTCCGAGGGACGTGACCGCTTCGTGATCTGAACCAGCGAACATTGATGCAGCGCGGAACGCGCTGTGTCTCCTATAGACGTATCTTTTTTTTGCGCTTGTAGTCTAAAGGCGGACAGAGATCAGGGACATCTTCCGCTATTTTCGAAAGGATGGAGACGAAGACTCGCTCAATCTGAGCCAGATTGCCGCTCGATCAGGAGATTGATCCGCCGTGAACCGTGATTTAGCGCGTTCCAGGCTGCTGGTGGTGGATGATGATCCGCTGCTCGTCCGCCTGGTCTGTCATCAACTGGCGGATGCCGGGATGCAGCCCTGCGGTGTCGGGTCGGGCCGTGAGGCGCGCGCCCGGCTGGCGGTCGAGCGCTTTGAGCTGATCTTGCTCGACGTGCAATTGCCCGATGAGAACGGGTATGAACTCTGTCGCGATCTGAAGTCACAGCCGGGCTACGGCGATCTGCCGGTTATTTTCATGACTGCCCACGGGACAGAGTCCGAAGTGCTGCGGGGTTTTGATGCCGGCGGTGTCGATTTTGTGGTCAAGCCCTTCGATGCCCGCGTCCTGCTCGCCCGCGTCAGTACCCATGCCACGCTGGCGCGCCTGTCGCGGCGCCTGCACGAGGACTTGGACGCCCGGACCGAGAGTTTGCACCTCGCCCATCGACGGATGCGCGAGATGGACGCCGCGCTCTGCCTGGCGGAGGAGCGGGAACGACGGTGTCTGGCCGATCAACTGCACGACAGCACCATCCAGCAGCTGGTGCTCGCGCGGATTCTGCTTGATCCCGCGCCCGGCACGGTGCCGGGTGACGCCTCGCCGCGCACGGAGCGCTTGCGGGAACTGCTCGACCTGTCGTTGTCCCAGTTGCGCACCCTGGTGTTCGAACTCAGCCCTCCGGTCCTGTATCAGGGCGGGTTGTTCGCGGCCGTGCAGTGGCTTGGGGGCGAATTGAGCGGACGCTGGTCAGTTCGCTTTGACTGTCGGCAGGAGGGCGAGTTGTCGGTGCTTCCTGATGACCTCAAAGTCACGCTGTTTCAGGCGGCGCGTGAACTCATGACCAACGTCTGCAAGCACGCCCAGGCCACCCGCGCCGAGGTCAGGATCAGTGGGGCGCCGGGCACCGCTCACTTGACCGTGCGCGATGACGGCATCGGCATCGATCAGGCGCGACTGGCTAGTCAGGCCGCGGGGCGCAGGGGCGGCGGGTTCGGGCTCTTCAGCCTGCGGTCCCGGATCGAATTGATCGGTGGCCGTTTGATCTTGCAGGCATCGCCAGGCGGCGGCACCGCGGTCAGCCTGTGGGTCCCGGTCAATCAATTGGCCGATGCGGCGCCGCGGCCGTGCTGACAATCGTTGTCGTTGTCGTTGTCGTTGTCGTGATCGAAAAAGCGATGCCATCAGTCTGTAGGGTCCGCTGTGCGGACCGACGACCGTGCAAGTCGCGAGGTGGCCAGGTTTATGACCAAAGCCGGCGGGAGTATCCCGCGATTACCACAACGAGCGCGACGCCAAAGGCGTCCCCTGACGAACTTGTAAAAACAAACCTGATGAAAAAAGGCCGGTTGTGATGACGATACGCGTTCTGCTGGCGGATGATCATACGATGGTGCGCGATGCCTTGGCCGGCATGTTGCGTGCCGAGGAGGATATCGAGTTTGTCGGCGTCGCGTCGAATGGTCTCGAGGCCGTCACCCAGACGCAGTTGTTGCGGCCGGACGTGGTCGTCCTGGACGTGAGCATGCCCGAGATGAATGGAATCGAGGCGGCCGCCTGTATCCGCAAGGCCGTCCCATCGTGCCGCGTGCTCGCGTTGTCGGCCCTGGGTGATGCCTGCTTCGTGAACCAGATGGTGGAGGCGGGCGCCAAAGGCTACCTGGTCAAGAGCGAGTCGGTGAACTCGCTGATCCAGGCGGTACGACATGTCCATGCGGGTGGAATGTGGTTACCCGACAACCCGCCGCTGCCGCTGCGCGCTAACCGCACGCTGCTGTCGCGGCGGGAGCGGGAGGTCCTGGGTCTGATCGCCGTCGGACGTCGTGCCAGTCAGATCGCGGACGATCTGGGCGTGGCCGTCAAGACCGTCGACACCTACCGTCGGCGGATGATGCACAAACTGGGTCTCCAGTCGCAGACCGAGTTGGTACGTTATGCGGTTGCCCTGGGGGAGACGCGGGTCCTTCCCCTAGTCGACGCGCAGCGCGCGGCAACTGCGGCAATCAAGAAAAAGCCATCATAACGGATCGCTATGATGGCTGATGCGCCTCGCGGATTTTTCTAGCGTGCGCCTTCGGCTTCGGCAGTACCCTAGCTGCTTGCCGGCCATCGCGTGCGCGCGGTTGGCCTCCTGCCTTGTTTGTTGCGACCGCGGCTTCGGCCGGGTCGGGCTCTTGGCGATCGGAGCCTGGCTATCTCAGTTCATCGCTGTGCGGGTGCGGACATCCAAGAACTCGGCTTGGATCATTCGCTCGACCTGGGTCGTCGCGTTGGCCGCAACTGAAGGTCCAAAGGCGAGACGGGCGTCGGGGTCCAGGGCGTACCAAGTGGAAGAGACGACGCTGAAGCTGATCCAGAGAATGATTTTCGGGCTCATGGCTTAACCCCTGTGATGGTGGTGCCGGTGGTTGCTTGACGACAATACTGCATCACGCGTGCCAGTCTTTTAATAACTGTAAAACAGCATGTTAGCTTGATGCCTCCGGGCGGTTGACAGGTGTCGTCCGAGCGTGCAGCCGATTTTGCGAATCGGTCTGCGTGGGCTTTGCTCCGGTGTTGCAGATTGCGATGAAGGCTGCGATCCGGTCGCGCTCCGGGGATGATGTTCCGACCCCGCTGGCAGTTATCCGGCGCTCGGGGTAGCATCCGGCGTCACCAGCCACCAACGCGACCCGCGGTGTCCCCATGAACGAAGTGACCCAAGCCGACCGCCATTTCATGGACCGGGCCATTGAGACCTTCATCCGCATCGCGCTGCTCGCGATCCTGGCGGCCTGGTGCTTCGATATCGTGCGGCCCTTCATCGTCCCGGGCCTGTGGGGCGCGATCATCGCCATCGGCCTCTATCCGGCCTATCAACTGCTGGTCAATGCCTTGGGCGGCCGCTCGGTGCTGGCCGCAACCCTGATGTCGGTGCTGACGCTCGCCGTGCTGCTGGTCCCGGTGGTACTGCTCAGCGACTCCGTGGTCGGGGGTGCCGAGGAGTTGTTGCACGGGTTCGAGGACGGTTCGCTGGATGTTCCCCCGCCGCCCGCCTGGGTCAGCGGTGTCCCCCTGGTGGGGGCTTACGCCCACGGCTTGTGGGATGACGCATCCACCAATATGGAAGACGCCCTGCGCCAGATCACCCCTCAGATCAAGGTGGCGCTACGCTGGCTGGGCGGACTGGCGGCCGGGGCGGGCATCGGCATCCTCCAGTTTGTCTTCGCCATCGCAATCGCGGGGGTGCTGCTCGCTCATGAGGAGGGCGCCCGGCGGGCGGCACGGACCGTCGCCAACCGCTTGGCCGGCGCGCGCGGGGTCGAATTCGCCGGGCTGGCGGCGGCGACCGTGCGCAGTGTCACCCGCGGTATTTTGGGCGTCGCCCTGATTCAGTCGATTCTGGCCGGGCTCGGATGGCTTGCGGCCGGGGTTCCCGCGGCCGGTCTGTGGGCGCTGCTGGCGCTATTGATGAGCACGATCCAGGTCGGAATCTTTCCCATCGCGCTGCCGATCCTGATCTACGTGTTCACCACGGCCGACACGACGACCTTCATCGCCCTGCTGGTGTGGACACTCCTCGTCGGCAGCATCGACAACATCCTGAAGCCCATTTTGCTTGGGCGCGGGGTGGAGGTGCCGATGACGGTGATCTTCGTCGGCGCCATCGGCGGATTTCTGAGCTCCGGCATTATCGGACTGTTCGTCGGTTCAGTGGTGCTGGTGCTGGGCTACAAGGTCTTTAGCGCCTGGCTCGATGAGGGGCCGGCCGTGGTCGCCTGAGGAGTGAGCCGATGAAGCGGCGAGCCTGGTTGGCCTGGTGCGCGGCGGGCATGGTGATCAGTGCGGTCCGCCCGGTGCATGCGCAATCGGTCGTAATGATCAGCGGCCCGCTGGCGGGCAGCGTCTATTTCACGCGCGATGCGCCGGGGATATGGGCGAGTGAGGTGGACCGGCACCTGCCGGAGATCAAGACCGAGTCCGCGCCCGGACTGACGACGGCGGTTACCATCCGCACCCCGCACCCGATGGACGGCTACCGGCACTACATTCTCAAGCACAAACTGCTGGATGCGCGCTTTCGGCTGCTGAGTCAGAAGACCTTCAATCCGGAACGTGATCATCCGGTCTCCCACCACGTGCTGCCCGCCGGCTACAGCGGTCCGATCTACGCGGTGAGCATCTGCAATCTGCACGACATCTGGATCGAAGGGGTCGTTATCGATGGGAGCGCTGGAGCCTGGGAGCCGGATCATGGAGCGAAGTCAGCCCGTTAGGGAACGCCTTTGGTGGCTTGGTCGTTCGTTGTCGTTGTCGTTGTCGTAATCGTTGTCGCAATCGAGTTGATGATACCCGCGAGGACGCTCTCGCACCGCGTCGTTTCGCGGTCCTTGCGCTGCAAATATCGCAACGATGCGTTGGTCCCGTGCGTGGCGATCGAAGCCTCTTAAATCCTTGACGGCCTTGTACGCCCAGGCGATGCAGGGAATCGCAACCCGATCGATCGTGGGCTGTACATCCCTAAATCGAACCGCGTCTCCGATTACGACAACGACAACGACAACGACAACAAACGCTAGTCGCCGACTCCTGTTTGGGGGAGCACCGCCTCGCGCTTCCAAATCCCGCCGCGATGGACCAGCACCTCGCCGCGGCTGGGGTGCCAGTCGGCGAGTACGGTGCGGCGCGCCGGCTGACCGTTGACGGTCAGTTCATGGTCGGCCGGGCGATGGGTGTGTCCGTGAATCAGGTGGGTCGCACGATAGCGGCTCAGGTAGGCCTGCACGGCAGCGGGGTTGGCGTCCATGATCGCCGCGGTCTTGGCGGCCATGGCCGCCGCACTGCGGCGCCGCGAGTCGTTCGCCACGGCCCGCCGCTTGCTCAGGCTGCGCCAGAGAAACAGGCGCTGCACCAGGGGATTGCGGACCCGCCGGCGAAACCGCAAGTAGTCGATGTCATCAGTGCACAGCAGATCGCCGTGCATCAACAGAATTCTGGCCCCGTCGAGCTCGATCAGTGCCGGATCGCCCAGCAGGGAGCAGCCGGTGTCGCGGCAGAAGGCGCGGCCGATCAGGAAGTCCCGATTGCCGTGCAGCAGGGCACAGGCGGTCCCACCGCTGGTCAGTCGGCGCAATGCCGCGCGGATCTCAGGCAACGGCGGGGTATCGTCATCATCGCCGATCCAGGCGTCGAACAGGTCGCCCAGCAGGTAGAGCCGCGCGGCCCGTGGTGCGCGGCCGGCCAGGAAACGCAGGAACAGGCGGATGGTCTCCGGGCGTTCCGGCGCCAGATGCAGGTCCGCGATGAACAGCGTCTCGGCACCCTCCGGCAGCGTATCCCGTGTTCGCGGCGGCCGACCCGCGGCGCTGCTCATGACGGCGCGTCGATGACCTCGGCGCGCGTGATCGCGACGTCTTCCGCGGGCACGTCCTGATGGCCATGTCGACTGCCGGTCTTGACACCTTTGATCGCGTTGACCACATCCATGCCGTCGACCACCCGGCCAAACACGCAGTAGCCCCAACCGTCCTGACCCGGATAGTCCAGAAAGGCGTTGTCCGCGACATTGATGAAGAACTGGGAACTGGCCGAATGGGGGTCCATGGTGCGGGCCATGGCGATGGTGCCGATCAGATTCCTGAGCCCGTTGTTGGCCTCGTTCCGGATCGGGGGACGGGTCGGCTTCGGCGTGAAGTCCGCCTGCACGCCGCCGCCTTGGATCATGAACCCGTCGATCACCCGATGGAACAGGGTGCCGTCGTACTGTCCGTCGCGGACATAACGTTCGAAGTTGGCGCAGGTGGCGGGGGCCTTCGCGGCATCCAGTTCGATCAGGATGTCACCGTGGCTGGTCGTCAGTTTGATCATGCGGTCTCCAATAGCGCCCCGAGGGCGGTGTATGTTGGCGCGGCAGCGACAGCGGCCGCGATCTTGCACCGCATGTTAAGTGCTTTGGTCGGGGCGGAAAAGCCCGATCGTCACGCATCCCCCGTCGGCGGCGGCAGCGGATTCTCCCGGATCGGACCGATCCGGCTTTGTTACCATGTGGCGCAAACCACCGCCCATCCTTGATCGGCTTTGTCGGATACTTCTGAAATGCTTGAGATTTACAATAGCCTGACGCGTGCGAAAGCCCCTTTCATCCCGCTCGATCCCGGTCGGGTGGGCATGTACGTGTGCGGCATGACGGTGTATGACCTCTGCCATCTGGGCCATGCCCGGGTCATGGTGGTCTTCGATGTGGTCTACCGCTACCTGCGCGCCCTGGGTTATCCGGTCACCTATGTCCGCAACATCACGGATATCGACGACAAGATCATCCGTCGCGCCGAGGAACGGGGTGAGCCCTTTGGAGCGCTCACGGCGCGCTTCATCACGGCGATGCACGAGGATGCGGCGGCCCTGGGCTGCCTGTCGCCGGATGCGGAGCCCCGCGCCACCGAGCACATCCCCGAGATCCTGGATATGATTGCGACGCTGCTCGAGCGCGGACTCGCGTACACCGCGACCAATGGGGATGTGTACTTCGCGGTCGGCGCCTTTCCCGGCTACGGCCGTCTGTCCGGCAAGGATCCCGCCGATCTGCGGGCCGGGGCGCGGGTGGAAGTCGAAGAGGCGAAACGCGACCCGCTCGACTTCGCCCTGTGGAAGGCGGCCAAGCCCGGCGAGCCCGCCTGGGACGCGCCCTGGGGCGCGGGACGCCCCGGCTGGCACATCGAGTGCTCGGCCATGTCGACCTGCTGCCTGGGCAATCACTTCGATATCCACGGCGGCGGGGCCGATCTCCAGTTTCCCCATCATGAAAACGAGATCGCCCAGTCCGAGGGGGCGACCGGCGAGCCCTTCGTCGAGGTGTGGATGCACAACGGCTTCGTGCGGGTGAACGAGGAGAAGATGTCCAAGTCGCTGGGCAACTTCTTTACCGTGCGTGAGATTCTGGCGCGCTATCGGCCGGAAGAGGTGCGCTATTTCATTCTCACCAGCCACTACCGCAGCCCGCTCAACTATGACGAGGAGCACCTGACCAACGCCCGGGCGGCCCTGACCCGCTTCTACACCGCCCTGCGCGGCCTGCCGCCTGCCGCGCCGGCGGGCGCTGAGGCTTTCCGGGCTCGCTTCAGCGCCGCCATGGACGACGACTTCAATACGCCGGTGGCCCTCGCCGTGCTCTTCGATCTGGTGCGGGAAATCAATCGGGTGCGACCCCATGATGAAGCGGCGGCCGCGGGTCTGGGAGTGGAACTGCGTTCAATGGGAGCGGTGCTGGGGTTGGTTCAGGGGGATGCTGAGGCTTACCTGAAGGGAAGGCCGGTGATGCAAGCCATTGAGGTCACGGGCATCGATTCAATCAGCATTGGGTCCCCATCGATTGGAACCGGCACTGTCGCGCTCACGGACGCGCTGATCAACCGCCGTATTGAAGAGCGCCTGGCCGCCCGCCAGTCCAGGAACTGGGCCGCGGCCGACGGCATCCGCGACGAACTGGCCGCCGCCGGTATCGTGCTGGAAGACGGCCCGGGAGGGACCACCTGGCGGCGGGCCTGAAGGTCACTGCGATGCGCCACATGTTCCGGATAAGCGATCGATCAATCCCTGCAAGTCGGCGAGGCCGACGGGTTTGACGAGATGGAGATCAAAGCCGGCAGCCGCGGTGGCTTGGTGGTGCCGGTCCTGACCCCAGCCGCTCAGGGCCACGATGACCACGCCGGCGCCGGCCGGCTCGGCGCGCAGGCGCCGACAGGTGTCATAGCCGTTCAAGCGCGGCATGCCAAGGTCCATCAGCACCAATTCGGGTTTGAACAGCGCCGCGATCTCAAGCGCTTCCATGCCATCCCTGGCGGTCCGCACCTCATGCCCGAGGATGTCGAGCAACAGCGTCAGGCTGTCCGCGACATCGACATCGTCATCCGCGACCAGAATCCGACGGTGCACCGGGCGCGTTGCCGGTTCGCTCCGACTGGGCGCCGCCGCCGGGGTCGGCGCGCTGACGCGCGGCAAACGGACGATGAACTCGGCGCCTGTACCTTCACCCGCGCTCTGCGCGGCGATGGTGCCCCCATGCAGGGCGAGGAGTTGCCTGACGATATTCAGTCCGATACCGAGTCCGCCGGGGCACCGTTCCCGCGACCGGTTGACCTGGGCGAACATGTCGAAGACCCGATCGAGCATCGCCGTCGGGATGCCGATGCCCGCGTCTTTGACCCGGAGCACGATGGTGTCGCCCTCCTGCGCAACACTGAGATCGATGCGTCCGCCGGGCTCGGAGTACTTGGCGGAATTGTTGAGCAGATTCGAAATCACCTGAGCCAACCGGATCAAGTCGCCCTTCACGCCCAGGGGCTTCGCGGGGAGGTGCAGGAACAGATCGTGCCGGCGTGCCGCGATCAGCGGCCGGCTGGTTTCTACCGCCCGCTGGACGATGTCCGCGACGGCGAGCAATTCCTGATGGAGTTCGATCTTGCCGCTGCTGATCCGGGCGATGTCGAGCAGATCGTCGACCAGCCGGGTCAGGTGTTGCACCTGGCGCTCGATCAGCTCGCGACACCAGGCGACCGCGGCGCCATCGTCGGCCGATCGTGCGAGGATGTCGGTCGCGCTGCGAATCGGGGCGAGCGGATTGCGCAGTTCATGCGCCAGGACGGCGAGGAACTCATCCTTGCGGCGGTCGACATCGCGCAGCGCCTCATCGATCCGCTTGCGCTCGGTAATGTCCTGGGAGGTGCCGAAGCCGCCCAGCAGTTTTCCCCCATCGCTGAACTCCAGCTCCGCTTTTTCGTGGATCCATTTGACCTGCCCATCCACGCTGGCCCGATGTTCGATGTCGTAGGGCTCCCCTTGAATCGCCGCCAGCCACGCTTGATTGACAGCCGCCTGATCATCGGGATGGATGGCGCTCAGAAAGGTTTCATAGGTCATCGGCGTGCCGACTGGAATGCCGAAGATGCGATGGGTTTCCTCCGACCAGGTGAGTACATTACGTTGGACATCCAGCCGCCAACTCCCGATCTTGCCCACGGCTTGCGCCCGTTGCAGGTCGTCCTGGCTGATGCGCAGTGCGGCCTCGACGGTTTTTTGTCTGGTGATGTCGAGCGCCATCACCAGGATGCGCAGCACCCGACCCGAGGCGTCCTTCAGCGGCACTTTGTCGGTGCGGATCCAGCGTTGCTCGCCGGACGGCAGGCGATAGGGTTCTTCAATCCCGAGGCGCGGTGCGCCGGTCTGAATGACAGTGAGGTCGTCCTGATAGTAGCGATCGGCCTCCGCCGGATAGAGCTCGGCGCAATTGCGGCCTTCGATCTGCGCCTTCGGCAGGCCGAGTGAATCGGCAACCGCTTGATTGGCGAGCAGAATGCGATTCGTCGTATCCTTGTACCAAACCAGCGCCGGCAGCGAATCCAGAATGAGTTCCTGCTCCTGCTGCATTTGCCGCAGGGCCTCCTCGGTCTTCAGTCGCTCCGAGAGATCGCGGCAAATGGTCGTAATGAACTCGATATCGCCGGTCTCATCGCCGCGGTGCACCATGACGAGTTGCGATACCGGAACCTCGATCCCATCGTAGCGTTTCAGCGCGGTATCGCCGAGCCATTGGCCGTGTCGCTTGGCCGCGGCCAGGCCTTCGGTGATGATCCGTTGGTAAGCCCAGCTCGGGAAGCAGTCTGCGATACGCATCTGCCCCAGATCGTCCAGCGCATCGATTCCCAGGAGGGCACGCCCGGCTTGGTTGATATAGTCGATCCGACCGGTCAGGGTGCCGCTCGCAATCAGGTCGGTGCTGGCCTCGATGATGGCGGCCAGCCGCCAATTCGGCGCCTCGGTGCGCTTGTGCCGTTTGCGGGGTTGCGCATCCAACTCGGTGGGCTCTTGGGCAACGCGTTCCGAGCGTTCACGATCGAGTCGCTGATTCTCGCGTTCAGCCCATTGTTGCTCGGTGATGTCGCACAGGGTGCCGGCGCTGCGCACCGGTGCTCCGGCGGCATCGCGTTCGATGACGCGGCCGCGGCCGCGCAGCCAACGCCATTCGCCGTCCTGATGCTGGATGCGGAAGTGCGCCTCGACCACCGGGAGGTCACCCGCCACCGCGGCATCCATCCAGTGCCGCAGTTTAGGCCGATCGTGCGGATGGACCAACGCAAACCAGCCGTCACCGGGACGCTCCGCTTGGCATCGACCGAGCATCGCGGCCACCCGCGTGCACCAGCGCGGCTGGTCGTCGCGATGGTGATACTCCCACAGTCCAGTGGCGCCGGCCTCCAGCATCTGCAGGACAGACTGCGGATCACACTGCAACAGGTCCAATGCGGGTTCTTGAGACATGTGCGTCATTCTGCGGCTCGGATCAGGTGTGAATTAGCGTCGGATCAAGACTCGCGCAGCGCCGCGGTGACGGCCAGCGTTGCGGCCCGCAGCGCCGGGAAGAGCCCGCCGATGAAGCCGATGCCCAGCGCCCATAGCAGCCCGTGGAACATGAGTGCCGGGGTGACCTGAAATTGAAATACGATTTGACTGAAGTTCGACCCGAGGGTGGAGACCGCATAGCCGTTGAACATGGCCCAGGCGATACCCGCACCCAAGACCCCGCCGGCCAGGGCCAGCGCCATGGTTTCCAGCATCACCGCAACCACCACCGGGACCGCCGTGAACCCCAGGGCACGCAATGTCGCAATCTCGCGCGCCCGCGCGGCGACGGCCGCATACATGGTGTTGAGTGCGCCGAAGACGGCACCCAGCGCCATGATGACCGCCACCCCGGTGCCGATGCCGCGGATGATCCGGGTGAGGCGTTCCGACTGTTTGCTGTAGTAGGCGCGCGTGGTCTCCACGTCGACCCGCAACCGCGGGTCGGCGGCCAGTGCCGCGCGCAGCTTCTCAATGGCCGCCGGTGTCGTCAAGCGCGCCGTGACCGACTGAAACCCATTGCGTCGATAGGCCGCCATCAGCGATTCGGCATCGCCCCACACCTCCGACTCATGGGTGTCGCCCGACGCGAAGACGCCGACGATCCACCAGTCCTGACTGTTCAGCCGCAGTCGGCTGCCGATGCCCAGTCCGTTGAACTGACGCAGGGCGCCCGCGCCGACGATCAATTCGCGTCGACCGGGGGTGAAGCGCCGGCCGCTCGCGATTCGGACCTGCGGGCGCAGTGCCCAGACGTCCGGACCGACACCGCGAATCTCGAGATTCGCATCGGTCCCGGTGGCGCGCTTGGCGACATTGGCCACCACGACGATCTCGGCCGAGGCGATGGGCACATCGCGGGCATCGCGGGCGATTCCCGGCGCCTGCATGATGAGCGTGACCGCCGGCCGATCGAGTGCCGAGGACAACTCGGCATTGGCCCCGGCCCGCAGCACCATGACGGTATCGTCGCGCCCGGCCGCCTCCAGCGTGGCCGCGAACCCCGCCGCCATCGCCTGCAAGGCGACCAGCACACCCACCACCCCGGCGATGCCCACCACCACCACCGAGGTGGCACCCAGCCGCTCGGGGACCGTGGTGAGGCCGATCCAGGTGATCGCGAGTGACTGACGCCCGCTCCGGGTCAGGAGCAGCCAGCCGGGCAGCAGGATGCCGAGTGCGGCCAGCAATGGCACATTCATTCAGCGGCCGCTCAGCCGCCGTGCCGCTTGCGGTAGCCGTCGAGGAAGCGGGCGATCCGCTCCATGGCGTCGCCCAAGTCGTCGGTGTTGGGCAGGAAGACGACACGCAGATGGTCCGGATGGGGCCAGTTGAAACCACTGCCCTGCACCACCAGCACCTTCTCTTCCAGCAGCAGATCCAGAATGAAGTGCTGGTCATTGACGATGGGATAGACCTTGGGGTCCAGCCGCGGGAACAGATACAGCGCCGCCTGCGGCTTGTGGCAGGTGACGCCGGGGATGGAGGTCAGAATGTCGTGGGCGAGATCGCGCTGTTTGCACAGCCGCCCACTGGGGGCGACCAGATCGTCGATGCTCTGATAACCGCCCAGCGCCGTCTGGATGGCGTACTGGGCCGGGACATTGGCGCACAATCGCATCGAGGCGAGGATATCCAGCCCCTCGATATAGTCGCGGGCGTGGCGTTTCTCACCGGACACCACCACCCAGCCGGCGCGGTAGCCGCAGGCGCGGTAGTTCTTCGACAAGCCGTTGAAGGTCAGGAACAGCACATCTTCCGCCAGCGAGGCGATGGAGGTATGGGCGGCGCCGTCGTAGAGCACCTTGTCGTAGATCTCGTCGGCGTAGATGATCAACTGGTGGGTGCGGGCGATCTCGACGATTTCGCGCAGCAGTTCCACCGGGTACAGGGCACCGGTCGGATTGTTGGGGTTGATGACGACGATGGCACGGGTGGCCGGGGTGATCTTGGCGCGGATGTCGTTGAGATCCGGCAGCCAGCCCGCCCCCTCGTCACAGATGTAGTGACAGGGCGTGCCGCCGGCCAGGGAGACGGCGGCAGTCCACAGCGGATAGTCCGGCGCCGGCACCAGCACCTCGTCGTCACTGTCGAGCAGTGCCCCCATGGTCATCACGATCAGTTCGGAGACCCCGTTGCCGATATAGATATCGCCCACCTGGACGCCGGGGATCTGCTTTTCCTGGGTGTACTGCATGATCGCCTTGCGGGCGGCGAACAGCCCCTTGGACTCGATATAGCCGGCGGCGTTGGGCAGATTGTGGATCACGTCGCGCACGATCTCGTCCGGCGCCTCGAACCCGAACACGGCGGGATTGCCGATGTTGAGTTTGATGATGCGGTGGCCCTCTTCCTCCATCTGGTAGGCGCGGGCCATCACCGGCCCGCGGATGTCGTAGCAGACATTGGCCAGTTTGGTGGATTTCAGGACGGGCTGCATGGCGGGTACTTCCGGTTGGTGGGGGTGCGGGACGCGGTCCGATGAACCGAATGCGCCGGGATGGCGCGGCCGGAACGCGGATCGGGGCCGTTCTTGGCAAGCCGGTCAAGGTACTAGATCCCGCCGGGGGCTGGCAAATCCCGCGGCAACTACAGCAATTCCAAATTTGGGTGGCCGCCGCCAACAGCGTGTCGGCAGCGAGGCCGATGGTGGATGCGCTGCGCTTATCCACCCTACGAAACCGGCTCCGTTGTAGGGTGGATAAGGCGCGCCGCTCGGTGTCGGGGACCCGGCACGGCGGTCGCGCGCGCCGCATCCACCAGAGGTCGCGTGGTGCCGCCCAAATTTGGAATTGCTGCGGCAACTACCGGCGCTGCGACAGCCTGGAGCGCGTAGGATGGGCAGAGCGAGAGCGATGCCCATCCGGCCACCGCAACGCTTGAGGATGGGCAGCGCCCTCGCTTTGGCCTCGTGACACCGCTCCCGCGGTGTCACGCAGGTCTCGGGCGCTCTGCGCCCCGGAACCCGCTAGGGGTCTTCCCTGTCAACCCGCGGCCGTAGGTAAACGATGGATGCCTTCAAACCGCAGACCCTCGCGGACCTGCTCGTCTTTCCGGAGGCGTCATCGACCTGCCGCCGGACTGGGTCTGCGAGATCGTTTCCCCTGGCCATGAGCACAAGGACACCCACCATCTGCCGCTGCTGCTGAAGCGCCACCGGGTGCCGTATTACTGGCTGATCTGGCCCGAGGCGCGCACCCTGGCGGCCCATGCGCTGCGGGACGGCGAGTGGCGCGTCGTCATGACGCTGACAGCGGCGGATCAGGCGGTCGGTCGGGGACGGGCGCGCATCCCGTCCTTCGATGCCATCGAACTGGACCTGGCCGATCTGCTGGGGACCGCCGGACAAGACCTGCGGCCGTAGCGGATCGGCAGCCCATTGATGCCTTTCTAGCCATCGGTGGTAATAACCGGACGTAGGGGCGGGTTTCAAACCCGCCCCTACACCAAGGGTCTGGCCGGATATCAGGTAGGAAAGCTATAGCACCATTTTTTTCGTTGTCGTTGTCCTGATTTTCTCAGCGTTTCGGATGCGCTTGCATCCCACGGCATCACCGCCCGCTAAAGCGTCGGCCTCCGGTCGAGTCGCCTCGGTTACCGGAGGTCGGTCCGGGGCGGGATGAAGTTCTTCGGAAATCGCCTTATCCGACAACGACAACGACAACGATCTTGTCTCGTATGTCACTTGTTCTTGACGCGTGGCTTACGTGGATCAGACCGGCGTCATCCGCGTGCCCGGCGCTCAGGGGATATAGCCCGGCGCGTTCGGTCCCATATTCTGCTCGTCCTCCAGCGCGGCGTCGCGCAGGTCGACCGAGACCTCGGGCACGCCGCCCTCGTTGGTGGTCCCATCACTGAAATCCTGGACGTCCTGGCCGATGCCCGCATCGGCATCGCGCTGCGGGGCCGTGTCGATGACCCCGCGGACGTCCACATTGATGCCGTCGGTGATGACTTCCTCCTCGGCGGCGGCGGTGAGGCCGAGCGCCAGCAGCAGGGCGCCGATGGTCGCGCGGGTCAGATTCTTGGTCGTTGCAGTCTTGGGGCGCACGGGGTACCTCGTGGGTTGAACAGCGCAGGGGTAGGGGAACTGTAGCCCCAAATCAGGATGTGTCACACCCGACACGCTAGTCTAGACCGGATCGACGCGACCGGAGGTCGACGCTTGAGCGGGCGGCGCCGCGTCCGGCTGAAGCCTCGGCCTCCGGTCAGTTGGGCAGGTACCACGATCGTCCGCGACCACATCCCGTTGGACCGCACCCCCTCGCACCCGTTGCGCATTGCGCCGCCGGGTGGCGAGGGTTACTCTGTTTGCTTATCGCTCAACAAGCGCCCTCAATATGAGCGATAGCCGCTCCCTCTATGCCTCATGGTCTGGAACTGGCAACAACCCGACTGGCCCGCATTCGCCTACGACAGCCTGCGGCTCGCGCCGCTGGAGTCGCGCCTGCTGCACGAATCCGGATTCCTGTTCGGGGCCTTCGCCCATCTGAGCGACGCCGAACAACGGGCGCTGACGGTCGAGCTGATCGGCGACGAGGCGCTGATGACCGCCCGGATCGAGGGCGAGTTTCTGGACCGCGACAGCCTCCAGTCCTCGCTGCTGCGTGAGTTCGGACTGGCCGAAGACGGGCACCGCATCACCCCGGCCGAGGCGGGAATGGCGGAGTTGATGGTCGATCTGTATCGGCACTTTCAGACCCCCTTGTCGCACGCGCGGCTCTGGGCCTGGCACAGCATGCTGATGGCGGGGCGGCGGGATCTGCGCGAGGTCGGCGGTTATCGCACCCTGGAAGAGCCGATGCAGGTGGTTTCGGGCGCCGTTTACGCGCCGCGGGTCCATTTCGAGGCCCCGCCCGCCGGGCGGGTGCCCGCGGAGATGGAGCGCTTTCTCGGCTGGTTGGCGCGTAGCGCCCCGACCGGCGACCGCCCGCTGCCGACTCTGACCCGCGCGGGCATCGCCCATCTGTATTGCGTTACGATCCACCCCTTCGAGGACGGCAACGGCCGGATGGCGCGTGCCATTGCGGAACAGGTTCTGGCGCAGGGGCTCGGGCAACCCACGCTGATCGCTCTGTCGCACACCATCGAACGGCACAAGAAGGCGTACTACAGCGCGCTGGAGCGGGCGAACAAGACCAATCGCATCGACGATTGGCTTGACTATTTCGCCCATACCGTGCTGGATGCACTCGACTCCAGCCGCGCGCGGGTGGTCTTTCTCATCGGCAAGGCCAAGCTCTACGACCGCCTGCGGGGACAATTGAACGCGCGCCAGGACAAGGCGCTGGCACGCCTGTTCCGCGCCGGACCGGATGGCTTCGTCGGGGGCTTGAGCGCCGAGAACTATCGCGCGATCACCGGCAGTGCGCGAGCCACCGCGACCCGCGATCTTCAGGATCTGGTCGCCAAGGGGGCGCTTGTTCGCAGCGGGGAGCGTAAGCATACCCGCTATGCCTTGAATCTCTTGCCGGGTCAGTGACCCAAGAAAGCGTTGTTCTCTCACAAAGGCACAAAGATCACAAAGATCTTCAACGCGAGGGGGGTGATCAAAAGCGCTGGGGCCAGGCCTTTCGGTAGGATCAACCGCGCTGCCGCGTTGACAGCGCCCGCCCGCCCTGCGAGACTCGGGTCATGATCACGCACGCTTCCAATCTCAGCCTGCACCGCCGCCGCGCTCCGCGCGTGTGGCGCTGCTGCCGTGGCCTGTGGTCCGTGCGACGATGAACCGCTGATTCGCTTCATCCGCTCTCGGGCAAGGCCGCGGACCCGCCGGGTTTCGCGGCTTTTTTATTGGCGCGCGCCAGCGGTCCGGCCGTCGGAGGCCCTCTCATGCCGATTCCTGTTGCTTATCTTTCCATCATTCTCATCTGGTCCACCACGCCGCTGGCTATCCAGTGGAGCGCACTGGGTGCGGGTTTCGCCTTCGCGGTGACGGCCCGCATGGCGATCGGCCTCGCCCTGGCGATCCTGATTCTGCTCCTGTGGCGTTTGGGCTTTCCGAGGCACCGGGAGGCACTGGCGACCTATGCGGCCGGCGGGCTCGGTTTGTTTGGAGCCATGACGCTGACTTATTGGGGTGCTCAATATGTGCATTCGGGTCTGGTGGCGCTCGTGTTCGGTACGGTGCCGCTGGTGACTAGCCTGATGGCCGCGCTGTGGCTCAACGAGCGGGCGCTGACCGCGCCCCGGCTGGCCGGGATGCTGATCGGGCTGGCAGGGCTCGCGGTGGTCTTCAGTACTGCGGACGGATTGGGCAGCGACCGGGCCTGGCTCGGGTTGCTCGCGCTCCTGCTGGCGGTGCTGTGCTATTCGGCCGGGTTGGTGTGGGTCAAGCGCATCGGCGACGACAGCCCGCCGCTCGCCATCACCGTCGGGACCATGACGGTGGCCCTGCCGCTGTTCCTGCTGGTGTGGCTGGTGACGGACGGCGGCTGGCCGGATCAGTTGTCGGGCCGTGCCGCCGCGGCCATCCTCTATTTGGGGGTCTGCGGATCGGTGCTGGGCTTCGCCCTCTATTTTTATGTGATCCAGCACCTGGACACCGGACCGGTGTCGCTGATCAGTCTGATCAATCCGGTGATCGCCCTGATGCTGGGCAGCCTCGTCAACGGCGAGGTGTTGCCCGGCCGGGTCTGGGCCGGTGCCGCGGCCGTCATCCTGGGATTGGCCATCTATCAGTGGGAGACCCTGGCGGGGTTGCCGCGGGCTTGGTTTCCGGCGGCGAAGTCGTCCAACTGAAGCGGGAGGTGAGGGGGCCTTGACCGTAATCCCGGCCGGCGGCGTGCGTCGTCAGGGCTTCCAGCCCTGACGGTGTCAGGCCAGGATGGCCTGACTACGCAGTCGGACGTACGATGCCAAGCTTCTGCATCCGCGAGCGCAGGGTGTTTGGATTAATCCCCAACCGGTCTGCGGCATTGCCCCTACCATTGATCCGCCAACCGCACGCCTGACAAACGAGGAGGATGTGGTCGCGTTCCACCTGCTTCAGCGTGCGGATGGCCACCAGACCGGAATCCGCCGACGGCAGCGTACGCGCGCCGGTCGCGCGCGGGAGTCCGTTGATCTCCAAAGTCGATCCGGCCGAGAGAATCATCGATCGCTCCACCACATTCGCAAGCTCTCGGATATTTCCGGGCCAGTCGTAGGCCATCAGCTCGGCCAGGGCGCGGTCCGGGATGCGGGTGATCTGCCGGCCGAGCTTGGGACCCAGCTTGGCGACGAAGTAGGCCGTCAGCAGCCCGATGTCCTCGTTGCGCTCGCGCAGCGGCGGCAGCTCGATGGGGAAGACCCCGAGCCGGTAATAGAGATCAGCGCGAAAGGTTCCGGCCCGGGCCATGGCGGCCAGGTCGCGATTGGTGGCGGCGATCACCCGTGCATCCGAGCGCCGGGCAGTCGGCGAGCCCAGGCGCTCGAAATCCCCGCTCTGGAGTACGCGCAGGAGCTTGGCCTGAAGCTCCAGGGGCAGCTCGCCGATCTCGTCCAGGACTAAGGTGCCGCCATCGGCGACCTCGAAGCGGCCCAGCTTACGGGCAATGGCCCCGGTGAAGGCTCCCTTCTCGTGACCGAATAACTCGCTCTCGATCAAGGTGGCAGGGAGTGCGGCGCAGTTCACTCTCACCAGCGGCCGCTCGGCGCGGCGGCTGCGCCGGTGAATCGCCGTGGCGATCAAGTCCTTGCCGGTTCCGGTCTCGCCCAGGATCAGCACGGTGCTGTCCGTGGGGGCGACCTGCTCCACTTGGCGCAGCACCCGCGTCAAGGCCGGGCTGGTCCCGACCAGTTCGTCGAAGTCGAACTGGTGCATGACTTCCTCGCGCCACACCGCGTTCTCTGTTTCCACCCGTTCGCGCAGTGCCACGTTCTCGGCAAGGGCGCGTCTGAGTGCCTGCTCCTTGTGCCTGCGCATGAGGGCATTGGCGAAGATCCCGGAGATCAGGCGCAGGCGTCGCACCAGGTCCTCCGGCCAGGGATGTTCGGTGCGGATGGTGCCGAACGAAAGACCGCCCATGACTTGGCCTTCCGCAATCAGCGGAAAGAGCGCCAGCGACTTCTGATCCAGCGCGCGCAGCATGGCCTTGTCCTGGGCGGCCTCGGAGGGAAGATCGGGGAGATGGCTGCATACGGTCACGATCCCGGAGCGCAGCCGACCCACCAGATAGGGGAGCTGTGCCTCGGTGAGCGGCGAGGGGACTTGGGCGATGCCGGAGCGCGCCCAGGAGTGCGTTCGGAGCCATTGCCGGGACGCGTCGTCGAAGCGCCCGACCGTTGCCCGGTCGATCCCCAGAAAGAGCACGATGCGACGCAGGGCTGACTGGATATGCCCGTCGAGTGCGTCGGATTCGACGTTGATGAAGGATGCCGCCAGATCGGTCAGCAGATCCTCGAAACTGGAGTCACCAACCTCTGCCGTCATCGGTGTCTCGACGGTTGAGTCGCACGAACCCGGAGCGCTCAAGCGAACCTCCTGCAATCGTCGGGAGCGATCAGTGGGACGAAGCAAGCTCGGGGCAAACCCGACCCAAGCGGCTCGCGGCGGACCGCAAGACGATCCGTCGGCACATAGAGTAGCCGCACCCACGCGAAGCCGATAGCGATATTTCGTGACTTACGAGATGTCGCAATCGCGTTGACGATATGTCGTGATCCTGGATTCAGCAAGCCGTCCGGTCGGTGCCCAGCCCGCCGGGATCCCTAATAAAATCCAACTGTTTCTGATATCCGAGGCAATCGATCGGAGTTGGCCCCATTGCTGCTGACAGGGTGCCGTGACCTTTGGAATCACCCACGTCGAGGGGCCAGATCAGACCTTGCTGCAGGTCGATGGTTGCTTTCGACAAACACCGAGCACCGAGAGAGGAGAGCGCGAGATGAGTCATCGAAGCGGCGGCGGTTCGAGCCGGCTGGCGGTCGGTCGGGATGTTCCGCCGGGCAGGGCATCCCTTGCCTTGGCCCTGTTGGCGGTCGGCATGGTCCTGGGGCTCGCCCCGCCGGCCAGTGCGGTGGACAAGCCGAACATTGTGGTGATCTGGGGCGACGACATCGGCGTCCACAACATCAGCGCCTACAACCACGGCATCATGGGCTACCGAACGCCGAATATCGATCGGCTGGCCAATGAAGGGGCCATGTTTACGGATTCCTACGCCCAGCAGTCCTGCACCGCTGGGCGGGCGTCCTTTATTCTCGGCCAACACCCGTTCCGCACCGGCTTGCTGACCATCGGGATGCCGGGCTCGGAGCACGGCATCCCGGCGTGGAGTCCGACCATCGCCGACCTGCTGAAAGAGCAGGGCTATGCCACCGGTCAATTCGGCAAGAACCATCTGGGCGACCGCGACCAGCATCTCCCGACCGCCCATGGCTTCGACGAGTTCTTCGGTAATCTCTACCACCTGAACGCCGAGGAGGAGCCGGAGACCTACTACTACCCGAAAGACCCCGAGTTCCGGAAAAAGTACGCGCCGCGCGGCGTGCTGCACACCTTCGCCGACGGCCGGATCGAGGATACCGGACCACTGACAACGAAGCGCATGGAGACGATCGACGAAGAGATCCATACGGCGGCGATGGACTTCGTCGATCGGCAGGTCAAGGCCGATACGCCCTTCTTCCTCTGGTACAACAGCACCCGGATGCATGTCTGGACCCACCTGAAGCCCGAGTCCGTGGGCAAGACCGGTATCGGCCTCTACCCGGATGGCATGGTCGAGCACGACGGCTACGTGGGCCGGGTTCTGCAGAAGATCGACGATCTCGGCATCGCCGACAAGACCATCGTCATCTACAGCACGGACAACGGTGCTGAGACCTTTTCCTGGCCCGATGGTGGCGTCACCCCCTTCCAGGGAGAAAAGGGCACCACCTGGGAGGGTGGATTCCGCGTCCCGCTGATGGTGCGCTGGCCAGGCGTCATCAAGCCGGGTACGACCTATAACGACATTATTTCCCAGGAAGACTGGATGCCGACGCTGCTGGCTGCCGCCGGCGTGCCTGACCTGGTGGCGAAACTGGAGAGCAAAGACGGCTATGCGGCGAACGGCAAGACGTGGCGGATTCACCCCGACGGCTACAACTACCTGCCTTATCTCAAGGGCGAGACGGATCAGGCGCCGCGCAAGGAGATCTACTATTTCGGCCAAGGCGGAGAGCTGAACGCCATCCGGGTCGGCAACTGGAAGATCCACTTTGCCACTATCGCCGGCAACATCGCCACCGGCGTGCGCCAGACGCCCGGCTGGCCGCTCATCATCAATCTGCGGGCCGATCCCTACGAAAAGATGTGGAAGGAGGGCGAGCTGGGCTACTTCCGCTGGTACGCCGACAACCTCTGGACCTTCGTGCCGGCCCAGGAGTACATCCGCAAATTCCTGGACACCATCCCGGACTACCCATTCCAGGAGGGCAGCAGCCTGAATGCAGCCGGGATCAATTACCAGACGCTCAAGGCGACTCAGGTCCTGAAACAGCTCGAAACGCTGTCGTCGCCGGTGAATTGACACGGGAAATCGATCTGGCGCTCGGAGAGGTCAAGCAATTGGGAGCGTTCCCGAACGAGCCCTACCAACTGCATCGGCTGCCTGGCGGCCTGATCGAGCGGGACCGCGACGGGCTCGCCCGTCACGCCGCGGCCAAGAGCGAGCGAGCTTACCCAGGCTGTCGAGCGTCGGCTGGAACGCTCCCGGAGCAAGCAGATCATGCTCTACGTTCACGGCTTCAACGAGACCTTCGCCACCGCTGCCTTCACGGCCGCCGAGCTCTGCCATTTCCTCGGGCGCGAAGACGTTTCCTGGAAGTTTCGACCACCAGCGGCCGTGCGCGACGCGCGCTGATCGTCCGGTGCAGCTTCAGCGTCCGGCCAAGGCATCCACGATGCGCATGCGCATCGCCTTGAGCGCGGGCGGCAGCCCGACCGCGATCCCGATCAGGGTCATCAGCCCCAGACCGAGCACCCAGCTTTCGGTTTGCATGCTCAGGTCGATCTGACCGGAGGTGGCCTCGCGGATGGCGGGCAGGGACAGGCGCGCCAGCACGAGGCCGAGCAGACCGCCGATCCACAGCAGCAGCACCGCCTCGGCCAGCACCAGCAGCAGCACCGCCCGATTGGTGAAGCCGATGGTCTTGAGCACCGCCAGTTCCGGGATGCGTTCGCGCAGCGACTGCGCCATGGTGTTGCCGGTGAGCAGCACCAGCGTAAAGAAGACGGCACCCATGATGGCCTTGACGATCAGTCCGATATCGCCGATCTGTTCGGCGAATGCCAACTGGAACTCGCGTTCGCTCTGAGTCCTGGTCTCGTAGGCCGAGTTGGCGAATTGCCGATCGATCGCCTGGGCGACCCGCGCGGCCTGGGCGGGATCGGTCACCCGCTCGACATACCAGCCGACCGTGCCCTGGTCCAGGTCGCGTCCCTCGTCGAAATAGTCGTGGTGAAACAGCATCTGCCGTTCGGAGGCGCGCAGTTCCGGGGCCGCGGCCCGAAAGATGCCGACCAGCGCGAAGGTCCAGACCGCGCTGCCGTCCCGGTTGGGGAAGATGGTGGCCTTGAGCGGAATCCGGTCGCCGACCCGCCAGCCGAACCGGTCGGCGAGTGTCTGACCGACCACGGCGCCGGTGCGGGTCTTGAGGAACGCCAGACGTTGCGCCGGGGGCAATACCAGTTCCGGGTACATGTCGAAATAAGTCGCCGGGTCGACCGCGAAATTGGCGAAGAAGTTCTTGGGGTCCTGATAGATGCCGCCAAACCAACTGGCGAAGGTGACGGCCCGCACGCCAGGCAACGACGCAATCCGCGCGCGATAGGCCGCGGGGAGCGGCTGGATCAGCGACAGGCGCGAGGACGTGATGAGACGGTCGATGCCGACCACGCTCCGCGGCGCTTCGAAGGCCACGCGCACGGTGTCCAGCATGCCGAACAGGGCAAAGGCCGCCGCGACCGACAGCAAGGTCAGCAGAGTGCGCACCTTCTTGCGCAGGAGCGCGGCGATCAGCAGCGGCAGGTATTTCACGCGCAGATCCAGATCGGGCGGTCAGGGAGAGTTCACTGATAAGTTAAACAAGTCTATTAGGGAACACCGTTGGTGCCTTGGTCGTTATCGTTGTCGTTGTCGTAATCGAGGCACGACGCACGTTGCTGGAGTAACCGCTTCGCAGGCTTGCAGACGCTCCTGAATCGATCCGGAATCCGATAACGATTACGACAACGACAACGACAACGACAACGACAACACTTGTATTCGTTGTATAACTGATTTCTGACTCGTTATTCAGCCATCAACCAAAGTCCCCTTATCCAATTGCAGGGTGCGCCGCGAAAACTCCGCCGCCTTGGGGTCGTGGGTGACCATGATCATGGTCTTACCATACTCCCGGTTCAGCCGCTGCAACAGCGTCAGCACCTCCTCGGCGGAATGACGGTCGAGATCGCCGGTCGGTTCGTCGCACACCAGGAGTTGCGGGTCCGAGACGATGGCGCGGGCGATGGCGACCCGTTGTTGCTGACCGCCGGAGAGTTCGTTGGGTTGGTGGGCGGCGCGGTCGCTGAGCCCCACCAGTTCCAGCGCGATGGCGGCGTGACGCCGCCGCTGGGCAGCGGACAGCCGGGTCAACAGCAGCGGCAATTCGACGTTGCGCTGCGCCGAGAGTGCCGGCAGCAGGTTGTAGAACTGGAAGACAAAACCGACATTGGCCGCCCGCCAGCGCGCCAGCGCGGTGGCCGACAGGCGATCGATGCGCTGACCGTCGACGCTCAGTGAGCCCTGGGTAGGCAGGTCCAGACCGGCGATCAGATTGAGCAGGGTGCTCTTGCCGGAGCCGGACGGCCCCATCAGCGCGAGGAAATCGCCGCGCGGGATGTCCAGGTTGACGTGGTGGAGGACTTCGATACGCTGCCGGCCGCGTTCATAGACCTTGCTCAGATCGCGGATCACGACCAGGGGCGGCGCCTGCGGCAGAATGCGGGTCGGGGCGGACTCGGTCATCGGCTAGTACACCGTTCCAACTTAAGTTGCATCGTCATTCCGGCAGGATGCCGGAATCCAGTGCCATGGATGGTACCTTGCAGCAAGCACGGACCCGCAAGACAAGATGGAACGCTCTACTAGGTGCCGTCGCGCCTGATCACGCGTCCGCCGTCCACCAGTCCCGGCGGCGGCTCGCTCACCACCCGCTCGCCGACCGCCAGTCCCTGCAGGACCTGACGCCGCTCGCCGAACAACTCGCCCAAGGTGACGCGGCGCTCGCGGACCCGATCGCCGTCCAGCACGAAGACCAGGCTGTGGTCCGCGCGCGCGACGATGGCGCCGGCAGGCACCAGCACCCCCTCCCTGGCCTGGCCGAGTTCCTCAAGGAAGGACACCCGCACGCCCATCTCGGGCAGCAGGCGCGGGTCTTTGGCCGTGATCGCGATGCGCACCTTGACGGTCGCCTTGGCGCGGTCCGCGGTGGGGATGATGGCGATCACCGTGGCCGGGATCTTCCAGTCGGGATAGGCATCCAGCATCGCCTGCACCGGTTGATCCGGCTTGACGCGATTGATGAATGACTCGTTCACATCGACCTCGATCTCCAGCGAGTCCATGTCGACGATGGTCCCGATGCCGGTGCGGGTGAAGCCGCCGCCGGCGGACATGGGCGACACGATCTCGCCGAGTTGGGCCGCCTTGGCGACGACCACGCCGGTGAAGGGGGCGCGTACGATGGTGTTGTCGACCGCCACTTGGGCGACCGCAACCTCCGCCTCCGCCACCCGCACCTGACTGCGCTGGGCTTCGAGCAGGGCGGCCCGGGTCTCGACCTGGGTGCGTGCGTTTTCCAATAACTCTTCCGAGGTCAGTTGTCTGGCCCCCAGCCCCTCCTGGCGCTTGAGGTCGCGCCGGGCCTGCTCCAACGCGATCCGCAGTTGATCGAGTTGGGACCGGGCTGCCGACAGCCGCGCCTGCGCCAGGCCGAGTTGCGCCCTGGCGTCGGTATCATCCAGGCGCGCCAATATCTGACCGGTTGCGACCTGGACGCCTTCCTCGATCAGCACCTCGGCAAGTTTGCCCGAGATCTTGCTCGACACCGTGGCCTGGCGCCGCGCGATCACATACCCGGTGGCGTCGAGCACGGTCGCCGCCCCGACGCCCGGCGCTTCGGCCGGCACCGTCTCGACTGTCGGGGTTTGACTCAATCGCATGACGTAACCGCCGACCGCGAGCCCGCCGATCACCAGGACCAGCAAGAGCCGCCACAGCCAGGGTTGCCCGCCGCCCTCACGGGCCTCGTGATCGAGGTGCAACTCCTGCAAAATGTCCTGTTTCGGCATAGCGCCTTTGCACCTGATATAGCGTTCGCACCTGAAATCAAGACAGACCTTCGTGTAGGGGCGGGTTTGAAACCCGCTCCTACATCCGGCTATCACGTCCGAAAGCTATATTCAGACCTGGCCTTGGCGTAGGGGCGGGTTTGAAAACCACACCACGTCCGAATCGTCGCGTTCGACGCCGTTGCGATACGCTATTTTAGCCGGAAACGCGCGCGGGTCTTGATCGTCGTTCCAGCGAGCGCCAAAGGCTGCTTCAGCCGGATGTGAGCGGCGTCAAGCAGCTTCCCTGGTTCGTATCCCCCGCTGAAGAGCGCAGGTCCGGGTGGCGAGATCCTCATCCGCAGTGCCGACTGCGTCGACCTGAAGGGGCCGCTCGGGTTACCCTAGCCCGACCCGGGACGCCACCGGAGACATTCATCCACGTAGTCGAGTCCATGCAGCGTCGCCCCCCGCCCACATCCCTCCTGCCGCGGCCTCTGCTGCGGTTGTGCCTGATCCTTGTTTGGGCGCTGACGGCCCCGGCCATGGCGCTTGCGGCAGAGCCGATCCCGGCCGCCCGCGACTTGCCCGCCCCCGCGCCGCGCACCATCATCGCTGCCTTGGGCCGGATCGAGCCCGCTTCGGAGGAGATCCGCGTCGCCGCGGCCATGACCGGACGGCTGGCCGAGGTGGCGTTGGACGAAGGTCAACCGGTCCGTCGGGGGCAGGTGGTGGCCACCCTGGAGAATGACGACCATCTGGCGCGCATGCAGGCGGCCGCGGCCAATGTCGGGGTCGCGCGGGCGGCCCTGGACCGGGTGATCAACGGGGCACGTCCGTCCGAGCGGGAGGAGGCCGCGGCCGCGGTGCGCGAGGCGCAGGCGGTGCTGGCGCGTGCCGAGCGCGAGGCGGGGCGTCAGCAAGGCTTGGCGGACAAGCGGCTCGGCAGCGGTCAGGATTTGGACAACGCGCGCAGCAACCTGGATGTCGCCCGCGCTCAGGTCGCGCGCAGCCAGGCGCACCTGGCAGTGGTCGACAGTCCGGCGCGGGAAGACGAGCAAGCCAGGGCCGAGGCGGAGCTGGCCCTGGCGCAGGCGCGGCTGGCGGAGGCGCGGGCGGTCTATGAGAAGTCATTCGTGCGCAGTCCGATCGACGGAGTGGTGTTGCGCCGCTTCCGACGTGCCGGGGAGCAGGTCACCGAGATGGGCGATACGCCCATTCTGGCAGTCGGTGACCTGTCGCACCTGCGGGTGCGCGCGGAAGTGGATGAGGCGGACATTGATTTACTGCGCCTGGGTCAGAATGCCTACATCGAGGCCACCGCCTATGGCGAACGCCGCATCTCCGGCAAGGTTGTCCGTATCGGTAATCTCATGGGACGTAAGCAAATCGTCTCCGACGATCCCGCGGAGCGCAAGGACAGCCGCGTGCTGGAAGTGCTCATCGACCTGGAGCCGGGGATCGCCATCCCGGTGGGTTTGCGGGTCGATGCCTTTATCGTACTCGAGCGTTCCCAATGATGCGCGGCCAAGCCTATCGCTGGGGTATGGGAATGGCCGGGCTTCTGGCCTGGCGCAACCTCGCCCATGACCGCTCGCGCTTTGTGGTCACCCTGGTGGGGATCAGCTTCGCGGTGGTCCTGATCGCGATGCAGATCGGGCTCTTTCTGGGCTTTACCGACAGCGCTACCAATGTGATCCGCCACACCCGCGCGGACTTTTGGATTGTTCCCAAGGGGTCCCGCAACTTCGAGATCACGATGCCGCTCAGTGAGCGCGAGTTGTATCTGGCGCGCTCGGTGCCTGGTGTTGCCCATGCGGAAGCCCTGTTGGTCCAGTTCGCAATCTGGAAGAAGCCCGGCGGGGGCGACGAGAGCGTTCTGCTGGTGGGGGCGGACCTCAATACGGGCCTCGCCGGTCCCTGGAACATCGTGGCGGGTCACCTGGAGGACCTGCGGCGGCCGGATACGGTGATGATCGACCGTCTCTTTGCCGAGACGCTCGGGGTCAGCGCGCTCGGCACGACGGTCGAGATCCGTGACCAGCGGGCGCGCGTGGTTGGGTTTACCCAGGGTATCCGTTCCTTTACCACCAATCCCTGGGTCTTCGCCTCGTATCGGACCGCACAGCACCTGACGCAGTTTGCCGAGTCCGAGACCAACTATGTCATCGGCACCTTTGAGCCCGGAGCCGACCCGGTGCGGGTGCAGGATGCCCTGGCCCGCATTCTCCCGCGGACCGACGTCGATCTGAGCGAGCAATTTGCCGCTCGTACCCGCGATTACTGGATGTTCACCACGGGCGCCGGCGCCTCGGTGCTGGTTTCAGCCGTCCTGGGTCTGCTCGTGGGGATGGTCATTGTCGCCCAGGTGCTCTACGCCACGACGGTGGATCATTTGCCTGAGTTCGGGACGCTGCGTGCCATGGGTGCGCCGCGCGCCTTTGTCTACAAGGTGATCCTGAGTCAGGCCGTGATCAGCGCCACCTTGGGTCACCTGCCGGGGATCGCCGCGTCGCTGCTGCTGGCCAAAGCCAGCGAGTCGGGGGCTGCATTGGTTCTGATACCACCCAGCTTGGCCGTTGGGCTCTTTGGCGTGACGCTGATCATGTGCGTGTTCGCTTCGATCATCTCCATCCGTAAGGCCATGGACATCGACCCGGCGATGGTCTTCCAGCGGTGAGCGCAGCAGCGCTCGAAGCGCGTGGTCTGACCCTGGTCTACGGGAGCGGGGAGACCGCCGTGCGTGCCCTGGATGGTGTGGACTTTCAGGCCAACGCGGGCGAGATCCAGGCACTGATGGGGCCGTCGGGAAGCGGCAAGACAACGCTGCTGATGATTCTTGGCTGCCTGCTGCACCCCACTGCCGGCGAGGTCCGGGTGGAGGGTCAGCTGGTGGCGGGGCTGCCCAATCCCGCGCTGGCGCGGCTGCGGCTCCAGCGCATGGGTTTTATCTTCCAAAGCTATAACCTGTTTCCGGCCCTGACCGCGGCGGAGAACGTCCAGGTCGCGCTGGAACTGAAGGGGCACGACTTGGGGGAGGCACCCGCGCTGTTGGAACTGGTCGGGCTGGGCGGGCGTTTGCACAACTTCCCCCGGCAACTCTCCGGTGGCGAGAAGCAGCGGGTGGCGATCGCCCGCGCCCTGGCCGGCGACCCGCCGATCCTGCTGGCCGACGAGCCGACGGCCGCGCTGGACTCGATCAATGGTCGCGCCGTGGTCAAGCTGTTGGCGCAGTTGGCCCACGAACAGGGACGCGCGGTGGTGGTGGTGACCCATGACCCGCGGGTCGGCGATCTGGCCGATCGGATTGTTCATATCGAGGATGGACGCATCCAGTGTTGAGTCTGCACGCACGTTTCGAAAAGACCGTCCTCGGCCTTCTGCTGACAGTCTGGGCTGGGGCCTTGCTGGCCCAGTCTTCGCGTGAGACGCCGTTTCCCGGCATCACCTACCGGCACGAGCGTCGGCAGGATCCGCCGATGCGTTTGTTCATCGCCGAGGTGAACCTAACCAACCCGCGGTTGAACATCCGGGTCGTCCCCGGCGGCCCCGACCCGGACGGGCCGGGCGAGTGGGAAACCACGCTCATGACGCCGACCCGGATCGCCGCCCGCGAAGGATTCGACCTGGCGGTGAACGGCGATTTCTACCGCACAGCGCCGGAAGGCTGGGCGAACGTCATCGGACCGGCGGTCAGCGACCGCAAGCGCTGGTCGACCAGCAACAAGAAGCG
>Ga0247839_1002000_pt1 | contig 31646 bp, 17 predicted proteins | sample LaCruzMarch2015__6_FD_192405 | JGI IMG/M metagenome (GOLD analysis project Ga0247839, IMG submission 192405) | Freshwater microbial communities from meromictic Lake La Cruz, Castile-La Mancha, Spain - LaCruzMarch2015_16m | ecosystem: Environmental > Aquatic > Freshwater > Lake | place: Spain... | reverse complement strand
AGAACGGCCACCCCAAGAAACAGCGCTGAACAGGCCGATTTTTGGTCCTGAGTCGCAACGGTAACCCGCTGATTTAAAGATGCTCTCGGCTTATCTTCGCGCCATTCTGGTCTGTCCCCGGTTTCCGCCCGGTTTCCGCTGGTCAACTCGCCGCAGTGCCCGCGTGTCGGGGTGTATATGCTCGCCATGTGGAACCCCTCGATGACTAGCGCACAGCAATGGATCGGTGTCATGGCGACAAGCGCGGTGGCCGCGCTGAGCCTCATCGCCATCGTCTGGCTGATTCGGGCGTCGCCAGCCCCTGAACCCCTGAGTATCGCCGTCGCCACCAATTTCATCGGCGTACCGCTGTGGGTGGCCGAGCGGCAGGGGTTCTTCGCCGCCGAGGGCCTGATGGTGACCCTGCAGCGTCTGCCCAGCGGCAAGCTCGCCCTGGAGGCCATGCTGCGCGGCGAGGCGGAGGTCGCCACGGTCGCCGAGACCCCGCTCGTGTTCGCTGCCCTCGCGGGGCGGTCGTTGCGTGTCATCGCCACCTATGTCGGCAGCGGTGAGCACGCCATCGTAACCAGGGCCGACCGGGGCATCGACCGGGTGGCGGACCTGCGTGGCCGGCGCGTCGGGGTCCTCATCGGCACCACGGTCCATTACTTCCTGCACGTCATGCTGATCGACCAGGGGCTGAACGAGACGGACGTCACCCTGGTCGAGCTGCCGGCCGCGGAGCAGGCGCCGGCCCTGGCGGCCGGCCACGTCGATGCGGTCGCTACCCTCGCCCCCTTTACGACCCAGTGCCAGCGTGCTTTGGGCGAGGCCGCCCGCACTTTCCCCACGGGACCGCGTTATCGGGGCTATGCCAGCCTGGCGGTGGCGCCGGATCTGCCGCAGCGCCGGCCGGAGGCAATCGGTCGTCTCCTGCGGGCCCTCGATCGCACCATTGGCTGGATGCGCACGCATCCGCATGAGGCCATGCAGATCGCGATGATCGAACTGAATGTTGAAGGCGCGGTCGTCGAAGACATCTGGGAGCGGCTTGGATTCAATCTGGCTCTCGACCAGGGGTTCGTCATGCTCCTGCAGTCGCAGGCCCATTGGGTGATCGCCAGCGGACTCGCTTCCGGTCGGACGTTGCCCGATTTTCGTGCCATGATCGACCCTTCCAGCCTTGCGCGGCTGCGCCCGGGGTCCGTCACCGTCACCCCGCCACCATGACCCTGCGCACCCGAATCCGCCTGCTCGTTTTGGTGTGCACCCTGATCGCCCTGTGGTTGCTCGGCGTCTTTTTCGCCGCTTACCGGGAGAAGACCCGCGCCGAGCAGGACTTGGCGCTGAGCGAGTCCCTGACCGTTGCGACCGCCCAACTGCGCACGATGCTCTTCGGCCATCTGGTGTCCCCGCACACCCAACCCCGATCCCAGGTCGAGGCGCAATTCAAGCGCCTCACCGACCTGCTGCAGCCGGGAACCCAGTCCAGCGCCGCATCCGACGCACCGGATGCGGATACCCGGTACGCCTGGAACGGCGCAAGGCGCATGGTGAGCGATCTGCTGGAACTCCTCGCCGACCTGGACGCCACCGGGACCGACCCGCGGCTGAGCGCGCGCGGCCGGCAGACCACCGACTTGATCCTGATGAACAGCCATGCCATGACCCTGTTCGTCAGCCAGATCCGCGATCACGCCCTCGATGGTTTCTTCCGGGCGAGTACGCGGGAAAAACACGCCTTGGGCCTGCTGCTGGCGGGACTGGCAGCCATTGGGCTGGGACTGCTCCTGCTGATCGAGCGGAGTCTGTTGTTGCCGATCGACCGGTTGCGCCAGGCCGTGTTACAGATCGGCGGCAGCGCCACGGCGTTGCGCCTCAAGACGCACCGCCGGGACGAACTGGGCCAATTGGCCAACGCGTTCGACCGCCTGCTGGACCAGATCCAGGAGACCACGGTCTCGCGCGATCGACTGGCGGTCGAGGTGGACGAACGCGCGCGGGCCGAGCGCGCCCTGCAGGAGAGCCAGGACTGGCTGCATCTGGCGATGCAGACCAGCCGCTCCTTCGCCTTCGATTGGGACCCGCAGAGCGACCGGGCGCGGCGCAGCGCGACCTGTGCGGCGATCCTGGGCGTGACTGGCGAGACGGCGGCGCACGACACCGGGCAGGACTATGTTGCGCGGGTGGTGCCCGCGGACCGCGCGCGCTTCATCGCGCTGCGGGAGGCGTTGCGGCCGGCTGCGGACCGCTACCACACCGAGTACCGCATCACCCGCGGCGACGGCAAGACCGTCGTCCTGGAAGAGACCGCGCACGGCTTCTTCGATGCCCAAGGCCGCTTGCAGCGTTTGGTCGGGGCGGCCACGGACATCACCGAGCGGACGCAGGCGGCGGAGGCCCTCCGGCAGAGCGAAGAGCAATTCCGCACCCTGGCCGATGCCGTGCCACAAATCGTTTGGATGACCAGACCAGACGGTGGGAACAACTATTTCAATCAGCAATGGGTGGATTACACCGGGTTGACGCTGGAAGAGAGCTATGGCGACGGCTGGAACATCCCCTTCCATCCCGATGACCGGCAGCGCGCCTGGGACGCCTGGCAGCACGCCGTCCAAACCGATGGCGTCTACGCGCTCGAATGTCGGCTGCGTCGCGCCGACGGGGTCTACGGCTGGTGGCTGGTCCGCGGCGCGTCGCTACACGATGCCGACGGCCACGTCGTCAATTGGTTCGGAACCTGCACCGACATCCAGGACCTCAAGGATTCCGAGGCACAGTTGGAGCGCAGCGCGCACTACGACGGCCTGACCGGACTACCCAACCGCGTGCTGCTGGCCGATCGCCTCCATCAGGAGATGGTTCAGGCGCAACGGCGTGCGCGCCCGGTGGCCGTGGTCCTGCTCGATCTGGATGGCTTCAAGACGATCAACGACCGCCACGGGCATGCGGCGGGGGACCAGTTCCTGATCGCCGTGGCGGCCCGCATGCGGCAAGCGCTACGCGCGGGCGACACCTTTGCCCGTCTGGGGGGGGACGAATTCGTCGCGGTGCTCCCGGACCTGGCCGACACTCAGGACGGCGTGCCGCTGCTCGCCCGTCTGCTCGCCGCCGCGGCCCAGCCGGTGGCGGCCGGCGACCGGGTACTCCAGGCGTCGGCCAGTCTCGGCGCGACCTTCTATCCGCAGGCGGAGGACATCGATGCGGAGCAACTGCTGCGTCAGGCCGATCAGGCCATGTATCAGGCGAAACTGGCCGGCAAGAATTGCTACCACGTGTTCGACGCCGAGCACGATCGCACCCTGCGCGGTCATCACGAGGTTCTGGAGCGCATTCGCCGTGCCCTGGTCGCGCATGAATTCGTGCTGTATTACCAGCCCAAGGTGAATATGCGCACGGGGGCGATCATCGGTGCCGAGGCCCTGATCCGTTGGCAACACCCGGAGCGGGGCCTCCTGCCGCCGGCGGCGTTCCTGCCGGTGATTGAGGATCATCCACTGGCCATCGCGATCGGCGAGTGGGTCATCGACACCGCTTTGACCCAGATGGAGTGCTGGCAGGCCACCGGGCAGGCTCTCCCGGTCAGCGTCAATGTGGGGGCCCGACAGTTGCAGCAGGCAAACTTCGTCGAGCGCCTGCGCGCGACCCTGGCGGCGCATCCGACGGTCCGTCCGGGCCATCTGGAACTGGAGGTGCTGGAGACCAACGCATTGGAACTGACCGGGGCCTCCCGGGTCCTCGACGCCTGCCGGGAGTTCGGTGTCCTGTTTGCCCTGGATGACTTTGGTACGGGTTTCTCATCGCTGGCCTATCTGCGGCGCCTGCCGGTCGACCAGATCAAGATCGACCAGAGCTTCGTGCGCGACATGCTCGAGGACCCGGATGACCTGGCCATTATCGAGGCGGTACTCGGCCTCGCCAGTGCCTTCCACCGTCAGGTCATCGCCGAAGGGGTGGAGACCGTCGCCCAAGGCGAATTGCTGTTGCGGCTCGGCTGCGAACTGGCGCAGGGCTACGCGATTGCCCGCCCCATGCCGGCCGCCGACCTTCCGGGATGGTCGGCCGCCTGGCACCCCGATCCGGCCTGGCTCGACCTGGCGGCGGTGCGCCGCGACGATCTGCCGCTGCTCTTTGCGGGCGTCGAGCACCACGCCTGGATAATGGCCCTGGAAAACCACCTCAAGGGCGAACGCGGAGCACGGCCACCGCTGGATCACCGTGAGTGCCGCTTTGGCGCTTGGCTGGATGCGGATGGTCTGGCCCGGTATGGTGCGCAGCCGGCAGCCGCGGCCATTCGGCCCTTGCACCAACAATTACATGTGGTGGCGACAGCCTTGTGCGACCTCCATACCCGCGCCAGGACATCCGAAGCCCTGACGAGACTGGGTGAACTGCATGACCTGCAGGACGCCCTGCTCGAACACTTAAAGTCACTGGTCCGGGACGGGATGCACCCGTCAAGTGCGTCGGGATAGGATGCCTGTCACGCTTTCTTGACACCCGCCTCGTAAGGTCATGGTCATCCAAGGTCCGGTGCGCCGGGATCGGCGACGGTCGACCCGCCCGCACCCGCCGTGTCACCATGGGCACCCGGCCGCGTTGGCCTGCTCACGTCCATTCGTCTATGCCGAATTCCAAGGACCGTCACGACTGCATCCGCCTGCGCGGCGTGCGGCAGAACAATCTCAAGAACCTGGATCTCGATCTGCCGCTGGGTGAGCTGATCGTGGTGACCGGGGTCTCGGGGTCCGGCAAGTCGTCGCTCGCTTTCGATACGGTCTATGCCGAGGGCCAACGGCGCTATGTCGAGACCTTCTCGCCCTATGCCCGGCAGTTTCTGGATCGCATGGACCGGCCGGTGGCCGACCGCATCGACGGGATTCCGCCCGCCATCGCCATCGATCAGACCAATCCGGTGCGCACCTCGCGCTCGACCGTGGGGACCATGACCGAGCTGGCGGATTATCTGAAATTGCTGTTCGCGCGGGCGGGGCGGCTGTTCTGTCGGGGTTGCGGGCGGGAGGTGCGGCGCGATACGCCCGAGTCGATCTGGGCACAACTCACCGCCGTTGCGCCGACCGACCGACCGCGGGTCGCGATCTGCTTTTCGGTGCCGGTGCCTGAATCACTGGGGGCGGCGGCGGTGCGGCAACTGCTGGCTCAGCAAGGCTATGTGCGGCTGCTGGACGAGGACGGCCCGGTGCTGCGGGTGGTCCAGGATCGGCTGCGTCTGACTGAGGACAATCGGGGACGCGCGCTGGAGGCGATCGAGACGGCCCTGGACCGCGGTCATGGGCGGCTCTTGGTCTATCCGCTCGGTGAGGGCCGGGAGCCGCCGGTGCAGGATGCCGCAGCGCACCGGTTCTCGGCTGACCTGCATTGTCCGGATTGCGATATCAGCTACCGCGATCCGCAGCCGAGCCTGTTCTCGTTCAACTCGCCGCTGGGTGCCTGTGAGACCTGTCGCGGCTTCGGGCGGATCATCGGCATCGACTGGGGGCTGGTGATCCCGGACCCCGGCAAGTCGCTGCTCGACGGGGCGATCAAGCCGATCCAGACCGACAGCTATTCCGAGATCCAGGAAGACCTGATGGGCTTCGCCCACCGTCACGGCCTGCCCACCGACGTGCCCTGGCGCGATCTGCCCCAGGCCGACCGCGACTGGGTGATCGAGGGGGAGGGCGAGTGGGAGACCGGGGTTTGGTACGGCATTCGCCGTTTCTTCGCGTGGCTGGAAGGCCGTGCCTACAAGATGCATGTGCGGGTGCTGCTGTCGCGCTATCGCTCGTACGACACCTGCCCGACCTGCGCCGGTGCGCGGCTGAAGGCGGAAGCTCTGGATTGGCGACTGGTGGCGGCGCCAACTGTCGGCGGTGACGCGGGCGGCGAGCCTGGCACGCCGCGCCCTCCGGCGCTCAACATCCGCGACCTGACGGCGTTGCCCATCGACCGCTGTCTGGCCTATGTCGAACAGTTGGACCTCCCCAAGGCACTCGACCAAGCCCTGGACCTGGTGCTGACCGAGATGCGCTCACGCCTGCGGTATCTGTGCGCGGTGGGCCTGCCCTATCTGACCCTGGACCGCCAGTCGCGCACCCTGTCGGGCGGCGAGGTCCAGCGGATCAACCTGACCACGGCGCTCGGCACCTCGCTGGTCAATACGCTGTTCGTCCTGGATGAGCCCAGCATCGGCCTGCATCCCCGCGATCTCGACCGGGTGATCGGCGTGCTGCACCGGCTGCGCGATCAGGGCAACTCGCTCCTGGTGGTCGAGCACGACCCGCAGGTGCTGCGGGCGGCGGATCGGATCATCGATATCGGTCCGGGCCCCGGTGAGCACGGCGGTCAGATCTGTTTTCAGGGCACGCCGGACGCGCTGATCGCGGCGGCGGGCTCGCTGACCGGGGACTACCTGGCCGGCCGACGGCGGGTGGCCGAACCCCGTGCTCCCGCGCCGGTGACCGACACGACCCCGCGCCTGCGCATCCGCGGTGCCGGTGCGCACAATCTCAAGCGCATCGATGTCGCGATCCCGCTGCACCGGCTGGTGGTGGTCACCGGGGTGTCGGGTTCAGGCAAGTCCACTTTGATCGGTGATGTCCTCTATCCGGCCCTGTGTCAGTTGAAGGGCCACCCGACGGACGTGCCGGGCGCGCATGACGGGATCGACGGGGCGGACCTGATCGAGGATGTGACCCTGCTCGACCAGTCCCCGATCGGCCGGACCTCACGCTCCAATCCGGCGAGCTATGTCGGCGCGCTGGATGAACTGCGCAAGCGGTTCGCGGCCCTGCCGCTCGCCAAGGAGCGGGGCTATACCGCCGGGACCTTCAGCTTCAACTCGGGCAACGGACGCTGCCCCACCTGCGGCGGGAACGGGTTCGAGCAGGTGGAGATGCAGTTCCTCGCCGATGTCTATTTGCGCTGTCCGGACTGCGACGGGCGCCGCTACCGCCCGGAGGTGCTGGAGGTCCGGCTGCCGTCGCCGGACGGGGCGGGGGGCGCGGCCCTCTCGCTCGCCGACGTGCTGGACCTGACCGCCAGGGAGGCGCTGGCGCGGTTCGCGGACGATGCGCCGCTGGTCCGCGCCCTTGCGCCCCTGACCGCGGCGGGGCTTGGCTATCTGCGCCTGGGTCAGCCGGTACCCACCCTGTCCGGCGGCGAGGCGCAGCGCTTGAAGCTGGCGGGGCACCTGGCCAAGACCAGGCGCGGGGTCGGGCGGCGAGGCTCCGGCTCCGGCGGGGGTCTGTTGTTCCTGATGGACGAGCCCACCACCGGGCTCCATCCGGCGGACATCGCGGTGCTGATCGAGGCGCTGCGGCGCCTGCTCGACCAGGGGCATTCGCTGGTCGTCATCGAGCACAACCTGGACCTGATCGCGGCGGCCGATTGGCTGATCGATCTGGGACCCGAGGGCGGGGATGACGGCGGGGCTCTGGTCGCCGTCGGCACCCCGGCGGAGGTGGCTGGCCATGCGGGCAGCCACACGGGGCGGGCGCTCTTACAACTGGAGACGGATGCGCGGCGCGTGACGCCGGGGATCGACAGCGCGGGCGCCGCACCCGCGGCCGGTGTCCGCGAAGCGCCGATGCCTGCGTATGGGCCCGCGTCCGCGGCGGCTGTCCCGCTTCATCCGCCAGTCACCGCGCGCCCTTCGATCGATATCCTCCACGCCCGCGAACACAACCTCAAAGACCTCACGGTCGCCATCCCGCGCGGCCGCTTCACTGTCATCACTGGTGTTTCCGGCAGCGGCAAGAGCACCCTGGCCTTCGATATCCTGTTCGCCGAGGGCCAGCGGCGTTATCTGGAGTCGCTGAACGCCTACGCCCGCCAGTTCGTCCAGCCGGCCGCGCGGGCGGATGTGGAAGCGGTGCACGGCATCCCGCCGACGGTCGCCATCGAGCAGCGGGTGAGCCGGGGCGGGGCCAAGAGTACCCTGGGCACCCAGACCGAGATCCATCACTTTCTGCGCTTGCTCTATGTGAAACTCGGCACCCAGTATTGCCCGGCGTGCGACATTCCGATCGAGCCCATGACGCCGGAGGCGATCCTGGCGCGCATTCTGCGCGACCATGGGGGTCAGCGAATCACCCTGATGGCCCCGCTGGTGGTCGCCCGCAAAGGGCTCTATGCCGAGTTGGCCGAGTGGGCGGCCCGCAAGGGGTGGACTGTCCTGCGAGTCGACGGCGCGCCGGTGCAGACTCAGGGCTGGCCGCGGCTGGACCGCTTCCGCGAGCATTCCATCGACCTGCCGGTCGGCGAGGTGCGTGTCATTCCGCAAGCGGAGTCCGACCTGCGGGCGCTGCTCGAACAAGCCCTGGATTTGGGCAAGGGGTTGGTGCGGGTGGTGCGTCTCACGCCGGAGGGCTGGGGCGCTGAGACCCCCTATTCGCTCCAGCGCGCCTGCCCCGGCTGTGGCCGCGCCTTCGCGGAACCGGACCCGCGGCAGTTCAGCTACAACTCCAAGCACGGCTGGTGCCCGGTCTGTCTCGGGACCGGCCTTGCAATCCCCGACTTCGACGCCGAACAGAGCGGCGCCGAGGATCAATGGCTGGAGCCGCTCGAACAGCATCAGACCTGCGGTCACTGCCGGGGTGCGCGCCTGAACCCGGAGTCCCTGGCGGTGCGCTTCCGCGGCCGGTCCATCGCCGCTCTGTCCGCTCTGACCGTGACGGCAGCGACCGGGGTTTTGGACGACCTGGTGCTCGACCCGCGCGAGCAGGCCATCGCCCAGGACTTGCTCGGCGAAGTCCGTGAGCGGCTCAGCTTTCTCGTCCATGTGGGTCTGGGTTATCTGACCCTGGACCGGGGCGCGCCGACGCTCTCCGGCGGCGAAGCCCAGCGCATCCGGCTCGCCGCCCAGCTCGGATCGAACCTGCAAGGGGTCTGCTATGTGCTGGACGAGCCCAGCATCGGCCTGCATCCGCGGGATAACCGGCTGCTGCTCGAGACGCTGACGCGGCTGCGCGATCGGGGCAACACCGTCGTGGTGGTGGAGCACGACGAGGAGACCATCCGGCGTGCCGAGCACGTCATCGACCTGGGACCCGGCGCCGGTGTCCAGGGCGGGTTCGTGGTTGCCCAGGGGACGGCCGCGGATTTGATCGCCGCTCCCGCCTCGATCACCGGCCGCTATCTGGCGCGGACCCGCGGTCACGGTCTGGGCGAGGCCCGTCCGCGCCGGCCGGCCCCCGGGAAGGGCGATTGGCTCGCCATTCGCGGGGCAGGGCTGCATAACCTCAAGGGTCTGGATGTGCGCTTGCCGCTGCGGCGGCTGGTGTGTGTCACCGGGGTCTCGGGGTCGGGCAAGTCCAGCCTGGTGCGCGATGTGCTGGTGCGCAGCCTGCAGGGGTTGTTGGGGGCGGTGGAGGAGGGGGTGGGTGGCGGGCGGTGGGGAGCGCGTGCGTCAGGGGCGGGGCCGGCGGCGGAGGCATCGCGGCGGGACGCCGCTCCCACGGGGGCGATCCATGGCTGCGCCGGGCTGTCGGGTTGGCATGGCCTCAGTCGGGTGCTGGAGGTGGATCAGACGCCTATCGGCAAGACACCGCGCTCCTGCCCGGCCACCTATGTCGGCTTTTGGGACGCCATCCGCAAGCTGTTTGCCGCGACCGCCGAGGCGCGCATCCTGGGTTGGAGTGCGGCGCGCTTTTCATTCAACACGCCGGGCGGGCGTTGCCCAGCCTGCGAGGGCCAAGGCGTCCAGCGGCTGGAGATGAGCTTTCTGCCCGACGTGCGCGTGCCCTGCGACGTCTGCGGCGGCAGCCGCTTCGACCGCGAGACGCGGGAGGTCCGCTATCTGGGGCTCGACATCGGCGCCGTGCTGGCGCTGGACGTGGATCGGGCGGTCGAGGTCTTCGCCGCGCACTCCGCCATCCGCCACCCGCTGACCCTGTTGCAGGACGTCGGGCTCGGCTACCTGAGCCTGGGTCAGCAGAGCCCGACTTTGAGCGGCGGCGAGGCCCAGCGCATCAAGCTGGTCACCGAACTGACCAAGGCCCGTCCGAGCGCTGACGGCACCCATCCCCGCCCGACGCTCTACGTGCTGGACGAACCCACGGTCGGGCTGCACATGGCCGACGTGGAGCGCCTGATCGGCGTGTTGCACCGGTTGGTCGACGCCGGTCACACGGTGCTGGCCATCGAGCACGACCTGGACCTGATCGCCGCGGCCGACTGGGTCATCGACCTGGGACCCGAGGGCGGCGAGGCGGGCGGACGGGTGGTGGCCGAGGGCACGCCGGAGCAGGTCGCAGCAAAGGGCGGGGAGTTGCCGACCGCGACGGCGTTGCGGGAATGGCTGGGTGGAACTGCGTCAATCGCGTGATAACCTGTCGTTGTCGTTGTCGTTGTCGTTGTCGTTGTCGTTGTCGTTGTCGTTGTCGTTGTCGTTGTCGTTGTCGTAATCGTCATCGGAGAAGCGAAGCAATGTGGTCATGAACAATGCGTCGGCGACCGGGTTTCGATCCGGCCGCAAGATAACTGGAGGCCGAGGCTTTACCGTGAAAGTCGCGCAGCGACCCTGTGGGAGCGGCGTCCCGCCGCGATGGGATCGGGCCGTGTCACCGCAGCGGTCGGGATCACCGCGACACCGCATCGCGGCGGGACGCCGCTCCCACGGGGGACTTTCATCTTCCGGGGTGGTTTGATATCCCTTCCATGGTCGTTAGCCGGTCGACCTCGCGTCCGGGCGGCCCTCGTCCGGCTAAAGCCTCGACCTCCGGTTTTTTTGTGGGCGGAACGATGATCAATGCCTACGAGAGCATCCGGGGGGCTACGAGAATCTCGACAACGACAACGACAACGATGACGACAATGGCGCTGAAGGCATTCCCTAAAGGACTCATTCAACTTATTCGTGAATCGTTCCCAAGCACAACACCCCACTCGGATACCCACCGTCATGTTTCTACGCATCCTGCTGCCCCTCCTTCTATTGATCCCCATCGCCTCATCACCGCGCGCGGCGGCGGATGCGGCCGGCTATCTGGGTGTCCAGGTCTGCGGCGAATGTCACGTCAAGGAACGCGATCTGTGGCGGGATTCCTACCACGACCGGGCGATGAAGGAGCCGACGGCGCAGACCGTGCTGGGTGATTTCAATGATGTCGAGTTCACCGCCCACGGGGTGACCTCCCGCTTCGTCAAGCGCGACGGACGTTATTTCGTGCATACCGACGGACCGGACGGGACCCTCACCGACTACCCCATTCGTTACACCTTCGGCTGGTATCCGCTCCAGCAATACCTGATCGAATTTCCCGGCGGCCGGCTGCAAGCCCTGGGTATCGCCTGGGACAGCCGTCCCACCGAGCGCGGCGGCCAGCGCTGGTTCCATCTCTATCCCAATGAGAAGATGGACCATACCAACCCGCTGCATTGGACCGGGCCGGACCAGACCTGGAACTACCAGTGCGCCGACTGTCATTCAACCGATCTGAAAAAGGGTTACGACGCGCAACGCAATGTCTATGACACCCGGTTCGCCGAGATCAATGTCGCCTGCGAGACCTGCCACGGACCCGGCGCGCGCCATGTCGAGTGGGCGAGGGCGGCGGCGGACGCCAAAGCGGCCGGCAGTGCGCCGCCAGCGAGCGATCCGGCCCTGGGACTCGCGGTGGACCTCAAAGACCGGGACGGCGGCCAATGGCAGATCGATCCGGCGACCGGCAAACCAATGCGCAGCGTGCCCCGCACCACGCACACCCAGACCGAGACCTGTGCCCGCTGTCATTCAAGGCGCGGGCGCATCTGGGAGGAGGTGCGTCCGGGCGAAGCGCTGAATCAGGGTTTTCGGCTCGCCCTGCTGGAGCCCAACCTGTACTTCCCGGACGGTCAGATCAAGGACGAGGTGTTCGACTTCGGCTCCTTCATCCAAAGTCGCATGTACCACCAGGGGGTGGTCTGTTCCGATTGTCATGAGCCCCATAGCCTGAAACCGATGGCTGCCGGCAATGCACTCTGTCTGCGTTGCCACCAGGCCGACCGTTACGACGTCGCGGCGCACCATCACCACGCGGAGAACAGCACGGGCACCGCCTGCATTGCCTGTCACATGACTCAGCGGTTCTATATGGTGGTCGATGAGCGCGCCGATCATAGTCTGCGGGTGCCGCGGCCGGACCTGTCGGCGCAGCTCGGCACCCCCAATGCCTGCAACGGCTGTCATCAGGATAAAGATGCCGCCTGGGCCGCGGCTGCCGTGGCGGGCTGGTTCCCGGACCCGGTCAACCGCAAGCCGCATTTCGGCGAAGCCCTGCATGCGGCCGACACCGGCGCTCCGGACGCGGCCTCCCGGCTGCTGGCTCTGGCCGGGGACCCGAATCAGCCCGGCATCGCGCGGGCGACCGCGCTGGAACGGCTCCATGACCGTCCGAGTCAGGATGCGCTGCTGACCGTGCGGCGCCTGCTCGCCGACCCCGATGCCCTGGTGCGGGCGGCCGCCGTTCGCTTTCTGGACCTGACCGATCTGCGCACCCGCGTGGAACTGGCCTGGCCCCTGCTCTCCGATCCGGTGCGCACCGTCCGCCTGGAAGCGGCCCGCGTTCTGGCGCCGCTGATGACTCAGAAAATGGGCGACGCGCTGGTCGGTGAACTGACGACCGCTTTGGAGGAATACGTGGCGGCGGAGACGGTGAACGCGGACCGACCGGAGTCGAATCTGAATTTGGGGTCGATTGCCGCCGCGGCTGGTGAACCGGAAGTGGCGCAGCGTGCGTATCAGGCGGCCCTGCGGCTCGATCCGCGCTTTGTTCCGGCCTATGCCAACCTGGCGGACCTCTACCGTGCCCAGGGGCAGGAGTCGCAGGCGCAGGCGCAACTGCGTGCCGGGCTGGCCGTGTCCCCCGACAGTGCCGACCTGAACCACGCCTTGGGGCTCGCGCTGGTGCGCGCCAAGCGCCTGGACGCGGCACTGGAGTCGCTGCGGCGCGCGAGCGACCTGGCACCCAACAACACCCACTACGCGTACGTCTATGCAGTCGCCCTGGATGGCGCCGAGCGCACGGCCGAGTCCCTGCCGGTGCTGGAGGCCGCCGCGGCCCGCGACGGCGCGGACAGCGACCTGCTGATCGCCCTGGTCCAGTACAACGCCAAACTGGGGCGGACGCAGGCCGCGGCGGCCTGGCTGGACAAGCTGGCGATCCTGACCCCGGCGGACCCGGCGGTGGAACAACTGCGAAAGTCGCTGGGACAGTCGCCTGGGGTGGGCTTACCATAGGGCACCGCGAGGCATCTATCATCATCAGCCGAATCCGGACCGCGCATGCCGCTTGCCGCACTTCCCCCGATCATTCTCGCCAACTATGAATTGCACGAATGGCGTCACGCCAGCGCGATTCTCGAACGCGATTTCCCGGAGGAATGGGACGACATCTGCGCTGTGTTGTCCCGCTTTCGTCTATGTCAGAGCTTCATCGCCTCCGGCGGCGGCAACAAGTCACGGGTCTCCAATTGGATTGATACGGAATTGTACGCGAGACATTGGGTCGAGAAGAAATTTGCCACCTCGGTCGTGGTCGACGGCCGTGCGATCGATAGTCCCACCCATGCGGTGGACTGCTACAAGAATCGGGTGGCGCTGGAAATTGAATGGAATAATAAGGACCCGTTCTTTGACCGCGATCTGAATAACTTCCGTCTGCTGTTCGATCTGCGCGTCATCTCGGTCGGTGTTATCATCACCCGCTGTGATTCGTTACAGGCTATTTTCGCGCAACTCGGCCGCGGGAGCAGCTATGGTGCCTCGACGACACATATGAGCAAACTGCTGCCCAAGATCGAGGGCGGCGGCGGCGGTGGTTGTCCGGTTCTTGTTTTCGGAATAAAAGATACCCTGTATGACACGAATTGTTAGTATTACCGAACCAACGCCGGGCGAAGACCTGCTCTCCAAGGCGTGCGAGCTGTATTCCACCATTCTGGCGGACCCGCCCTGGCAATTCCAGAATCGCACCGGCAAGATGGCCCCGGAGCATAAGCGACTGCTCCGCTATCCGACGATGGAAATCAAGGAGATCATGGATCTCCCCGTGCATAAGTTCTCCGCGGCCAGATCGCATCTGTATCTCTGGGTTCCCAACGCGCTGCTCAGCGAGGGTCTGCGCGTCATGGAAGCCTGGGGTTTCACGTACAAATCGAACATCATCTGGTACAAAATCCGCAAGGACGGCGGACCGGACGGCCGGGGCGTGGGCTTTTATTTCCGCAATGTCACCGAAATGATCCTGTTTGGCGTGCGCGGCAGCATGCGGACCCTGCAGCCCGGCCGGCGCCAAGTCAATCTGCTCTCGACCCAAAAACGCGAGCACTCACGTAAGCCGGACGAGATCTACGACATCATCGAGCGCTGTTCCCCCGGTCCCTACATCGAACTGTTCGCCCGCTTTCGGCGCGAGGGTTGGGATCAATGGGGTAACGAAGACGTAGAGCGCAACTCATTCGACGGAGTCGCCATGCGCAAGGGCCACAAGGACCCGGCGCTGCGCCTCGTCGAATCGCCGGCGGGTTATCGCGGCAAGGCGTGAGCCGCCGCGGTGTTCCGGTCCGGCCGGCGATGATCGGCCGATCCCGTGGACACGCTTGACTCAGGCAACGCCATCCATGCACACCCGATTCCTCCCGGTGTCCTTGGCGACATAAAGTGCCTGGTCGGCGCGATCGATGAGGTCTTTGGCCAGTTCTAATCCGGAACCCTCATCGGCTGGCCCGGTCACCATCCCGAGCGGACGGCGTTCCATGGCTGGCAGTGCGACTGCACCGCCGATGCTCACCGTGACGACCGGTGCTGCCGAGGAGCGAGGGTGTGGAATGGCAAGTGCGCTGACCGCGGCGTTCAGTTTGGCGCCGAGGGCGGCGATGTCCGCCGCGGTACAGCCGGTCGCGAGCACGACGAATTCTTCGCCGCCGTAGCGACCGACGAGATCGCCGGCCCGATTGACATTGTCGCTCAGGACCTTCGCGACCTGGCTCAGGCACTCATCGCCCTGTCGGTGCCCCAGCACATCATTGAATAGCTTGAAGTGATCGATATCGATCATCAAGAGGCCAAGATGCAGCTTGGTTCGCGAGGAGCGCCGCCATTCACGGCTCAGCCACTCATCGAGTGCACGGCGGTTCGCCAGCCCGGTGAGCGGATCGCGGCCGATCAGGTCCCGCAGCAGATCGCTTTGCGCCTTCAGCTTCAAGTGGACGCCAACCCGTGCCCGGACGACCAGCCGATTGATGGGTTTGCCGACGAAATCGCAGGCTCCGGCTTCCAGTGCCTTGATTTCTTGTGATGTTTCGTTATCGGCTGTGACGAACATGACTGGAATCCCAGGATACTCCCGTTGCAGGGTCGCGCAGACCTCGAAACCGTCGATTTCCGGCATATTGGCGTCGAGAAGGATGAGGTCGGCCGGTTGCTCGGCGAGCAAACCCAATGCGTCGATTCCCCCCGTGGCGTAGCTGATCTTGCCCATGCCCTGCAATGCATGATGCAGCGCATGGATGGCGCCGGGATCATCGTCGACGATCAGGATATTGGCTGGCATCTTCATACGGCCGTTTGTTGAGTAGAGGATTCCAAGCTGATACTCACGGGTGCCTGGTCCAGGATCGCGAGTGCCTCCGCGAAGCGCAGCCCGCGGATAGCCCGCTCCAGCAATTGTGTTTGCTCCCCGCCGACGATGTCAAGCAGCGCTTCCCGCTGCGCATCGAATACAAATTCGGCGTCGAGGTCGCGGTCGCGCAAGCGTTTGCGCAGGTCCGCGAGTTGATCGAGCGTCGGCTGGGGCGAGGCAGTTGGGGGCGATGCCATTGATGTCCATCGCGTTTCTCCCTCTAGCCAGCGGGTTCCGGCCGCAATCAGATCGTCCAAGGCGACTTCGAGGGTCAAGAGTGCTTCCTCCCCTTCCGTCTCGCTGTTCTTGATGGCGGTCTCGAGTGCTGCGGCCATCGCCATCAGGTCGAGCGCACCGAGGTTGCCCGCCGCTGAGCGCAACTGATGCATTCGGCGTCCGGCCGTGTCGTTGTCGCCGTCGCTGAGGGCACGGCGTGTCTCGGTCGCGGTGTCGGCATGTTGCTGGATAAGCAGTTGGAGGAGCCTGATGAACAGGCGCCGATCATGTTCGAGATGCTGTGCGGCCCAGACCCGATTCACTCCGGGGAGTTCGGGAAAACCGCCGCCGACCTCACCGGGCGCCACGGGGACTGTGCTTGCGGTTGGCCGGGCTGCCGCGTCGGTTTGCCGACGGGGTGCCATACACTCATTCAGCAGGGTGACCATTCGCTGCAAATCCATAGGCTTGGGCAGTATGCCATTCATTCCGGCCGCGCGTGCGGCATCCTGCTCCTCGGCCAGTACGCCGGCGGTCAGGGCGATCACCGGCAGCGTTTTCAGGCCGAGTTCGTCACGGATCGCCCGGGTCGCGTTCAATCCGTCCATGACCGGCATCTGAATATCCATCAGTACGGCGTCAAACCGGTCGGGAGCGGCTCTCAGTACGTCCAATGCCTCCCGGCCGTTGGCCGCGAGCGTGGCCTGGGCTCCGGAAAGCCCGAGCATTTTCACCGCCACCTCTTGATTAATGAAACTGTCATCCACGACGAGGAAGTGTCGGTCCCTCAAACCTGACCTGAACTGGTTGGCGACAACGGTCGCGGAACGAGGGGGTGCTTCGGGTGTCTCGGTCCGTTCAAACGGCAATGCGACCCAGAAGGTGCTCCCTTCACCTGGTGTACTCTCGGCACCAATGGTGCCGCCCATCAGCTCCGCCAGGCGTTTGCAGATTGAAAGTCCCAGCCCGGTGCCGCCGAAGCGGCGGGTGATACTGTCATCGGCCTGCGCGAACGGGGCAAAGAGCTGCCCGAGGGTCTCCGGAGCGATCCCGATTCCGGTATCGCTGACCTCAAAGCGCAAGTGTGCGCGGTGGTCGTTGTCCGCCAGCGGCCGGACCCTGAGAATCACCTCTCCCTGTGCCGTGAACTTGATCGCGTTCCCGGTGAGGTTGACCAATATCTGCTGCAGCCGCAGCACATCGCCCTTCAGGGTTCCGAGTGCCGCCGATGGGCTCTCGACGCGCAGCACGAGACCTTTGTCAGCGGCACTCCGACCCAAGAGGCGAGTCACCTTCCCTATAAGATCTGCGGGAGCGAAAGGTCGGGACTCGATCCGCAGTTGTCCCGCCTCGATCTTGGCGAGATCGAGAACGTCATTGAGAATGCCGAGCAGCGATTCCCCGGCGGTCTGAATATGCGTGACCATCTCAAGTTGGTTGGCCGTCAGTGCTTCGTGGCTGAGCACCTGCGCCAGGCCGAGCACCACGTTCAGCGGCGTGCGGATTTCGTGGCTCACGTTGGCGACGAAATTGCTTTTCGCCCGGTTGGCGGCCTGGGCAACTCCCAAGGCCCGGACCAGCGCCTGCTCGTCTTCCTTACGCCGGGTGACGTCGTAATTGACGCCGGTCATTCGTAGCGGGGCTCCGTTGCCATCGTGTTCGACGGCTGCGGTACCGCGCAGGTAATGAAGAGAACCATCCGGCCAGATCACCCGGAACTCGATGTCGAACGCCTTGAGTCCGTCGAGAGACTGATGTAGCTCATCTTCGCACCAGGTAAGATCATCGGGGTGAACGCAGCGCCGCCAATCGTCAAAGCTGCCGCTGAAATGCTCGGGGTTCACGCCATAGAGTCGGTACATCCGCTCGTCCCAGAGCAGCCGATTCTCGGCAACGAACCAGTCCCAGACCCCAATAACAGCCGCGTTGACCGCGAGTTCGTTGCGGTAATTCAATTCCTTCAGCTTCAGTCGCTGGTCGGACAGTTCTTGAGTACGTTCCGCGACGGCTCGCTCTAATTGGTTGTTCTGCTCCTGAATCATGCGCAAGGCCCGACTCAATCGCACGTGATTTCTTACGCGCGCCAGGACGATCGAGGAAGACAGCGGTTTGGTAATGTAGTCCAGTGCCCCGAGTGCAAAACCTTTTGCCTCGTCCTCCATGGAATCCAACGCCGTCAAAAATACAACCGGGACATCATCCAGCCAGCGCATTGCGCGCACCTGTCTGCACACTTCATGTCCGTCAGGTTCCGGCATGACGACGTCGAGCAGAATCAAGTCCGCAGGGCGGCCGGAAGCAAGGTACCGCAGTCCTGAAGCACCGTCAGCGAAGGGATGGAGGGCGAATTCGTCGGACAGCAGGCTGACCAGTAACTGCAGGTTTTCCACCTGATCGTCAACGATCACGACATGCGGTTTACTGTTGAATAGTAGGTCGGTCATTCAGGTCCCTTCGCAGTTCAGGAATCAATCCCCGGAGGATGAGCGCCGCCGCCTCGAGGTCAAAATGCCGGATATTCTCGAAGACCTCCGCGAGGCCGGCGCCGGCGCTCGTTGACAAGGTCTCGGGTAGTTGACCCGCGATCTTGTCGGCGAGTGCAAGTGCCTCGCCGTCGACGGCTTCCAGCAGCCCCGACAGCTCATCCAGATCGCCGATGAGTTGCCGGGACGGGTACGTCGAATGATAAGCGCGCGGGACGCTTGGATGCGCTTCGCTCGCGTTGGCAACGGCGGCCAGGGTGACTTGCAGAGCATCCACCAACTGCTGCACGCTGTCATCGGTCGTGGGAATTCCGGACCGCAATTGGAGTTCGACGGTCTGTGCGCACTCCCGCAGGCGTACCGCACCCAGCTGCCCGGCGCTGCCTTTCAGGCTGTGGACCAGACACAACGCCGGCTTCAGGTCGCCGATTCTCAGCTGTTCGAGAAGCCTGGCGCCATCGTCGCCATGCTGTTTGAGAAAATGCTGCAAGACCTGACGCAGCACTTCGGGCCGGCCTCCGGCAAACTGTGCTGTCCGCTCCAAATCCAAGACTGAATCAGGCGTCGCGACTGACGGACGACGACTGCTCTTCAACGCTGCGGCAAGGCTGGTAGCGGGTTCCGCAGGAGCAGTAGCAGCCGCTGCCGCAAGCTCGGGTAGCCAGTGCGCCAGCGCCGAGAAGAGGGCTTCGGGTTCGATCGGTTTGGGAATATGCCCATTCATTCCAGCCCGGAGGCAAGCCGCGCGGTCCTCGGCGAAGGCGTTTGCGGTCATGGCGAGGATGGGAATCCGCTCCCAACCGGGCTCGCGGCGGATGAGCCGGGTGGCCTCGAGCCCATCGATCGCGGGCATTTGGACATCCATCAAGACCAAGTCATAGTGCGTGCGCCTGGCCAGTGCTAAGGCCTCTTGCCCGTCGCAAGCCATGTCGATGACACAGCACAATCCCGCCAGCAGTTCCCGCACCAAGACGCGGTTGACCGGGTTATCCTCTGCAATCAGCAGGCGCCGGCCGATTGCACGCCGGAGCAGAGCGTCAGTGCCTGGTTGCGCGGTGACCGCGGGCATGGACGTCACAGCGCAGAGGTCAGCCAGTGCAGCGGCTAGCACCGACGGCGTCAGCGGCTTTGGCAAGACCTTCGGGAATCCTGCTGCGAGGGCCGCGTCGGCCAGTTCCGGGTCGTCGAAAGCCGTGAGGAGCAACGCCAGAGGTGTCTTGCCGAGGGGGATCGCGGCCATCCTGCGCAGGGCGTCGAATCCGTCCGCTCCGGGCATCTTCCAGTCCACCAGCAGGAAATCGTAGGGATGTTGCTCGGTATCGGCGCGTCTGAGTTCGGCGAGCGCCTGATGGCCATCGGATACCGTCGTTGGGAGCATCCCGAGCCGGGTGATCATCGCCGCCAGCACCTCACGCGCCTGCGGGAGGTCGTCAGCGATCAGGATGTGACGTCCGCTCAGTGGCGGTGAAGCGCTCGCGGTCTGCGTGTCGCCGCACTGGAGACGTGCGGTGAACCAGAAGGTGCTGCCGGCGGCAGGCTTGCTGATGACTCCGACCTCGCCTTGCATCAGTTCGGCGATGTGCTTGGTTATCGTGAGTCCCAGACCTGAGCCCCCATATTTGCGAACGGTGGAGCCATCCCCCTGCTCGAATGGTTGGAAGAGTCGCGTGCACTGATCTTCAGTGAGCCCGATTCCGGTATCGGTCACCTCAAAGCGAATGCGACAGGCACGGACCTTCAAGTCAACGAGGCGGGCGCGGATGATGATGCTTCCGGTATTGGTGAATTTGATCGCGTTGCCGACGTAGTTGAGCAGGGCCTGAGCCAGGCGCAGGGGATCACCGCGAAGCGGCCGATTGAGTTTGGAGTCAATATCAAGGATGATCTCAATACCCTTTTCACGGGCGCGTTCACTGATGATATTGACGACCTTTGATAGCAGCAAGTCATCCAGATCAAAGTCTGCGACGTCCAAGTAGAGCTTGCCGGATTCGATCCTGGAAAGGTCGAGGATGTCATTGATAACGGACAGCAGGTGACGGGCCGCAGCATTGATGTGATCGAGCTTCTCCCGCTGCCAGGTATCGATCGCGCCCCGCAGACTCAGGAGATTGGAGAGTCCGATAACAGCGTTGAGCGGAGTACGGATTTCGTGGCTCATATTAGCCAGAAAGGTACTTTTGGCGCGTGTGGCCGCAGCTGCTTCCTCGGAGCGAAGCCGCAGTTCCTCATTGAGTGACTGGGCTTCGCGCAAACGGCTGCGCTGCTGTTGTGCGATCATGGTAAGCAATAGCCCGGTGACCGCTCCGGCGGTCAGGAACATGGTGCCGTACAATACTGCCAATGACCGGATTGGCGCCATCAGTTCAGCGTTATCGACTTCGACCGAGATGAGCCAAGGCAAGCCCGGAACCGCACGAATAGCCGCGGTGACGTCCCGGCCGTCGAACGTGACTCCCTGGTAGAGTCCATCGCCGTTCCTGATGGCTTGCACTATCGGTTGGCGGTCGTTCGCAGGGTCGATGACACCGAAGGGAGCACCTGGTTCACTCGCAGGATTGATCAGATCGATTCCTGACGCTGTCGTTCTGAACAGCAAGAGCTGACCTGTGTGTGAGAGGTTGGGCCACTGTTCAATCAGGGGCAGCAATTGAGTGGTGATCGCGATCGAGAACACCAGAGCCAAGGGTTCGCTATTGTCTGGGTTGGGAATCAAGGCCGCGTACGCGGTGTAGGAGAGGCCATCGTCGGCCGGCTGTATGTCGATGAAAGCGGTCGTTCCGGACGCGATAACCTGTTTGATCACGGGACGGATAAAGGTCACTTCGTAAGGTGCGGTCCCGGCACTGATGAGGGGATGACCGTTAGTCTTGACGATCTCAGCATTGATCAAGCCGTAATTCTCGCGGGTGTCGGCCAGCCAGAAGGCGACGCGCTGATCGTCGTACCAGGCGGCGAGGCGGTCGGACCAGCTGGAAGGGTTACGCGTGCGCAGCGGCATCAACAATTCCCGAAAGACTTTGTTGTTGGCCAGCAGGGCGATCGCCGACATACGTTCGGATTTCAGGTTGGCCAACTGTTGTGCTTTGAGTTCCGCGACAGCATTCAGTCTGCCGTGTTCATTCTCCAGCGCAGAAGTTGCCAGCGTGCTGAAGCCAAAGGCACCGATGCCGGCGAAAAACGCCACGAGCACCGCAAAGATGAGGAGCATGTGGCCGACGCGTAAGCGCGCAAGTAGCGCGTCGGCGCAGTGGCCGGGCGTGGTGCCGCGCAGGGTTGAGTCAGACATGGCCGGATCTTAGGGCGCGGGACGCCGGGGTGCTGCTCATTGTTGGCGTTCGAAGAACTCCGGGAAATAGTGCCGGACGCCGGGATAATACTTGTTGACCAGCTTATCGTAGGTTCCATCGGCCTGAATTCCGCGGAGAAACCTGTCAAAGGCATCCCGCAGTTCGGGTGATGACTTCGGAAAAGCCGCGGCGAGGTCCTGGGTCTCGGAGATGGGACCAATGATTCTGATTCGACCGGCCCAACGCTGAAGATCGATCAGCGCATCGGGTATGTCGAGCAACGTGAAGTCGGCCGCACCATTGAGCAGCGCAGGGACCATCTCACTGAGATTGGTGCTGGCGGTGTAAGGGCGCAGGTCGATCTTCGCGTTCGTCAGCCCATAGTTCACGGGATCGAGGCAGGTACGCTCCATCACCAGCAGACTATGCCCGGCGAGGTGCTCGCGCGTCTTAGTGATCTCAGCGGCAAGGTCCGGCTGAGCTGGAATCGGCTTGAAGCGCGAAGCGGCGGACGCGACGACCAGCACTTGCGAAGGAAAGGTTGGCGCCGAAAACGAGAGGACCGGTTCCCGCCAGGGGAGGACGGTGAAGCCGGCGGCGATCATGTCGCCCCTGATCGGGAAGTCTCCGGACAGGGAGACCACGTTGCCTTTATGGGTGAAATTCTTCCCCAACAAGTCACGAATAACATTGACGAAGTCGGATTGGACCAGCTCGTAACGTACCCCAAGTGCGTTAGCGAACCCCCGTACGATCTCGACATCGAGACCTTGACCATCCGCGGTGACGAAGTTGGCATAAGGGATTCCGAGGTGGCGCAGAACGCCGCGGGTCCGGAGGTCGGCGAGATCACCCGCGCTGCATGTTGCCTGGGGGAACAACCATGAGAGCGCGAGCAGAAAAAAGGCGAACCAGTGACCGAACGACATTGCGTTCCTCCAAGAACATCGTGACCTTTTCGTGTTTTTCGTGGTAGGGGTTGGGATTCCGATCGAAACGCCAATGCATTAAGTAGACTTTACAGTTAAGGACTTGGAGCGGCGGGCATCCTGATGCAGCAGTCGGCGCTGGATCAGTGACGGCTTTTTGATGATTATACGTGTAAGTGGACCAGGTTTGTCGACCAGGTTTGCAGAAGCGATAACTGAGCGATAAGACCGGCATCCGACCCCCGAAGCGGACGGTCGCAAGCGGGTAGACGCAGTCCCTTCGCGAGGTCGGGGATCCGTCCGACCAGGAGCGCGAGACCCTGGTACCCGGCCGCCTGCGCGAACGCCCGGTCCAGGTAGGGCGTCATGTGCCCCCGGACGCCCGGTCGCTCGACCGCTTCCTCACGCGCTTCGCCGACGTCTATGCCCCGGAGCGGCACCGCGGCCAGGTCCGCCTCATCGCCGCCGCCAGCCACCACCGCCTGGCCTGGATACACCCCTTCCTGGACGGCAACGGACGCGTTACCCGGTTCTTCACCGACGCCTATCTGGGCGCCGGCGGCACCGTGGGGCATGGCTTATGGTCGGCCAGCCGCGGACTTGCCCGCAACCGTGCGGAATACTTGGACCGACTGGCCGCCGCGGACGCACCGCGTCGCAACGACTACGACGGGCGCGGCAACCTCTCGCTTGCCGGGCTCGCGGATTTCTGCCGGTTCTTTCTCCAAACCTGCATTGACCAGGCGCGTTTCATGGGCGGGATGCTCGCGACCGACGACCTGCACAATCGGGCTGCCGATGGCGGCGGTGCCCTATCTGTTTCCGGGGGTGTTTCCGATGGACTCGTAAAGGAGCGAGTCAAACAGAAGTTAAACACGAAGACAATCGTTGTCGTTGTCGTTGTCGTTGTCGTTGTCGTAATCGGATAAGCGATTCAAGTCGGCATGAACAGCCTGCTGTCTGTCGGGTTTCGATTCGCTACACAGCCTGGGCGTACAAGGCCGCCAAGTATTTGAAAGGCTTCGATCGCCACGCACGGGACCAACGCATCCCGCGTGGATCGTCAACTCGATTACGACAACGACAACGACAACGACCGAGACGCCAAAGGCGTCCCTTAAGGGACTTGTTTAACTTATTAGTGAACCGTTCCTTGCCGATGCTCCAGCGGAATCCGAGGCGGGGGTGTGCCCCGCTCGGACTTCTTCTCTCGGGTGTCCTGCCCTCACTCATCCCGCCATCGCCGCCTTCATCTCCGCGGCATATTGATCGGCATTCAATCCGACCAGCAGATGCAGCACATTGTCGGGCAGCCGCAGAATGCCCTGCACGCCGGCGGCCTGCAATGCGCTCTCATCCAGCATGGCGGCGTCGGTGACGGTGACGCGCAGCCGGGTCTCGGCGGCGGCCTCGGCCTGGCGGACGTTGGTTCTGCCGCCCAGGCTCGCCAGGATGGCGCGCGCCTTGGCCGGGGCCTCGGCGTCGCGGGCACGGGGTTTCAAGGCATCCGCCTTGTACTTGACCTTGGGCGCGGCGGCACCTTCCGGCAGTTCGGCCTCGGGGCCGGCGGTCAGCAGGTATTCCTCCATGTCGGTCTTCAGGTTGTCGGACTTGGGTCCGAAGATGGCCTGGAGGTTGTTGCCGACAGTGACGACACCGGCCGCGCCGAGCGCTTTGAGCTTGTCCGGGTTGGCCTTGCCCATGTCGGCCACCGCCACGCGCAGCCGGGTGATGCAGGCGTCCAGCCCCAGGATGTTGCTCTTGCCGCCGAAGGCCAGAACGAGTTCTTTGGCAAAGTCATCCGCGACCATGGCCTTGGCGTCCGCCGCGTCCAGGGTCTCGAGTTCGCGTCCGGGCGTCTTGAGATCCAACCATTGGATCAGGACGCGGAAGAGCACGTAGTAGACCAAGGCGAAGATGGGTCCCAGGATCAGGACGATCCAGGGCTTGATGTCGTTGACGTAATAGAGCGCGTAGTCGATGAAGCCGTGGCTGAAGCTGTAGCCCAGGCGCGCATCGAGCAGGTAGGTGCTCAGATACGCAATGCCGACCAGCACCGCATGGACGATATAGAGCAGCGGGGCGACGAACAGGAAGGAAAATTCCAGCGGCTCGGTGATGCCGGTGAGGAAGGCGGTGAGCGCCGCGGAACCCATGATGCCGGCGACCCGCGCCTTGTTCTCGGGCTTGGCGCAGTGATAGATGGCGAGTGCGGCGGCCGGCAGGCCGAACATCTTGAACACGAAACCGCCGCCCAGGATGGCCGCCTCATAGTCTCCGGCGAAGAAGCGGTTGAGGACGCCGTGGACCGTCTTGCCGGTCTCCGGGTCGACATAGGTCCCGACCTCGAAGAAGAACGGAACATTCCAGATGTGATGCAGACCGAAGGGCAGCAGCATACGCTCCACCACGCCGTAGATGGTGACCGCCGCGGCCGGGTTGCCGTAGGCCGCCCAGTCGCCGAAGTCGCGGATGGCCACGCCGATGGGCGGCCAGATGATGGCGAGGATGGCGGCGAGCCCAATGGCCGCAAAGGCGACGGCGATCGGCACGAACCGCTTGCCGGCGAAGAAGCCGAGATAGGCCGGCAGCGAGATGCGGTAATACTTGTTGAACAGGAACGCGGAGAGCAGTCCGATCAGGATGCCGCCGAAGACGCCGGTGTCGATCGACTCGATGCCGAAGATTTTTTTGATCTCGGCGCGGCTCTGCGCCGGCGGGAAGGCGACCAGTTCACCCTTGCCGGCGTCATAGAGCGCGATGGCGCCCTCTTCACCCTGGCCGGCCTGGAGGACGAAGGGTACTGAGACTCCGTCACAGGTCAGTGCCGTGCCCTCGATTTCGCTCGCCCGCAGTTTCTCGATCGTTCGTCCGTCCTTGTCGAGACAGAGGAAGCGGTCGCGCTGCGTGTCGTATTCCACGTAAACCGACTTGGCGTTGTCACCGGTGAGGGCGAGCGGCTGTACGGGGGCCGTCCAGCCGATGAAAAGCAGGCCGATGACCCCCAGGGCGGCCAGCAGGACGAAGTAGCCGACGGTGGCTGCCATGGCCGCCACACCGTCGTTCTTGGTGAAGCCCAGAACCACGCCGATGGCGAAGATCAGCGGCAGGATCATAAAGATGGCGTCGCCGGAGGCGGACATGATCCGGCCGATCTCGGCGATCCAGGGCGTCTCGGCCTCGCGGGCGATGGAGGCGCCCACACCCAACAGGATGCCCGCCACCGGCAGCACCGACACCGGCAGCATCAGGGCCTTGCCGATCTTTTGCAGACCGCCGAAGGTGTCACCCCAAACAGTTGATAGACTCATCGTGTTCTCCGGATCGAATCAGTAGTCCAAGGGCACCAGCGCGCGGACCGCCGCGGCGCTGTCCTGAGCCAGTGCGTGCTCCGCCAGCGCCTGGCACGCGGCAAGCGAGTTCGCCCGCACTTCGGCCTTGACCGCCGGGATCGAGGGAACGCTGACCGAGAGTTCGCTGACGCCCAACCCGATCAGGATGGCGACCGCCTGAGGATCGCTGGCGATGCCGCCGCACACGCCGACCCATTTGCCCTCCGCCTTGGCCCCCTCCACGGTCTGGGCGATCAGCCGCAACACCGCCGGGTTCATGCCGTCCGCCTTGGCGGCGAGCTTGGGATGGCCGCGGTCCATAGCGAGCGTGTACTGTGTCAGGTCGTTGGTGCCGATGGAGAAAAAGTCGACCTCGCGGGCGAACTGGCGGGCCAGGATGGCCGCGGCGGGGACCTCCACCATGATGCCCAGTTCCACCGGGTCGACGGTGCCGAGACGCGCCCGTTCTTCTTCTACCAGGCCCTTGACCGAGCGGACTTCCTCCATGGTGGCGATCATGGGGAACATCATGCGCAGTTTCTGCCCTTGGCCGGCGCGCAGGATGGCGCGCACCTGGGTGCGCAGGATTTCCGGGCGGTCGAGCCCGATGCGCACCCCGCGGATGCCGAGGAAGGGGTTTTCTTCACGCGGCATGGGCAGATAGGCCAGGGGTTTGTCGCCGCCCACGTCCAGCGTGCGGATGATCATCGGCCGGCCGTCCAGCGCCTTGGCGATCTCAGTGTAGATGGCGTATTGCTCGTCCTCGGTGGGGGCCGAGGTGCGGTCCATGTAGAGAAACTCGGAGCGCAGCAGGCCGACCCCCTCACCGCCCAGGGTGATGGATTTCGCCGCGTCTTCCAGGCCGCCGATGTTGGCCGCCACCTCGATGCGGTGCCCATCCGTGGTCATGGCCGGGGTGAAGGCCGCGGCCAGGTCGGCGGCGCGGCGCTGGGCCATCCGTTGTTTGAGGGTCCGAATCCGATTGATCTCGGCCGGGTCCGGGTCGAGTCGCAGACTGCCCTTGCTGCCGTCCAGGATCACCGGCGTGCCGTCCGCCAGGTCCATGGCGCGCGGTTCGATGCCGGCGACCGCCGGGATGTCCAGTGACCGGGCGATGATGGCGACGTGGGAGGTCGCACCGCCGCCCACGGTCGCGAAGCCCAGGACGCGGGTGCGGTCGAGCCGGGCGGTGTCCGAGGGGTTGAGTTCTTCGGCGATCAGGATGCTGTCGGCCGGGGCCTGGGGCTCTTCCAGGGGGTGGCCGGTGACGATGGCGAGCACGCGTCGGCCGACATCGCGCAGGTCATTGGCGCGGCCGGCCAGCAAGGGATTCTTGAGCTTGGCCAGGCGTTCGGCGTGGGTGGTGAAGGCGGCCCGCCAGGCGAAGGCGGCGCTCTTGCCCTTGGCCATCGCGCTCTCGGCGATGTCCAGCAGGTCCGGGTCGCTCAGCAGTTCCTGGTGGGCGGCGAAGATGGCGGCTTTGGCCGGGTCGGCCTGGGTACGCAGCTCGATCTGTAAGGCTTCCAACTGGTTGCGGGCCAGGTCCATGGCGTCCTCCAGGCGGCGCCGCTCCTGGTTCGGTGTCTCGCCGGTCTCCTGAACCTGAATTTCCTCGCGCCGCAGGCGCCACACCTTGCCGACCGCCAGACCGGGCGAGGCAGCGACCCCGAGTAACAACTTGAGATCATCGGAGCGCGGGCGCGGGGCCGGTGCAGCGTCGGCACTGATCTCGGTGGTGGCAGGGGCCGGAGCGGGGACGCTGCCCTCGTCGCCCAGGCCGGCGGCGATCTCCGGGGCCAGGGCGGCGATGGCCTGCGCCGCGTCCGGTCCTTCCGCGACCAGCACCACCTTGTCGCCTTGTTCGATCCCCAACCCCATGATGGAGACCAGGCTCTTGGCGTTGGCCTGATCGTCGCCGCGCTGCAGCGTGATGCGGGACTGCCAGCGTTTGGCCAGATTGGCCAGCACCGCGGCCGGGCGGGCATGCAGCCCGGTCGGGTTGGGGATCAGCAGCGCCTCCGAGACCACGCGCTGACCGCCGATCGCCCCCGTGCTCGCGGCCTGGTCGGCCAGGTCGAGGGTCATCACTGTATCCTGGCCCGCACGCACCCTGCCGCTGACCTGATGGTAGGCTGTCACCCGCTCACCGTTGGTGACGACGATCTGGGTCAGCAGGCTCTTGGCGTGGGTGGCGAGATAATCCGCGTCGAACGCGATCAGTGCCTCGCCCGCGGCCACGGTCTGGCCTTCAACGACCTTAGGGGTAAAGCCCTGGCCCTTCAGGTTCACCGTGTCCAGGCCGATGTGCATCATCAGCTCGATGCCCTCGGGGGTCGTCAGGGTCACCGCATGGCCGGCGCGATGCAGGTTGACCACGGTGCCCGCGCAGGGGGCGACAAGCACCTGCGACAGCGGGTCGATCGAGAGTCCGTCACCGACCATTTTTTGTGAAAAGACGGGGTCCGGGACCTGTTCCAGTGGCAGGGTGACGCCATCCAGGGGCGCCTTCAGCTCGATGGTTCGCACCGCGATCTCCTCTGTGGTGGTTGGGACATGGGTCGCGCGCCGGCCCCCGCGGGGTTTGGGCGTGCGCAAGACATGCGGGAGGGAACGCAGCGGGCGAGCAGCCGTCGTGCGGTGGCGCAGTGGGTGACGGCATGGGGTCGCATCACATCGATCCCTGTCCGGGGGTGCGTGATGGCACCCCTTGTTGTTTATCGTTCCGGTGACCAGGCCGCGGTTGAGCGGGCTCTACCGCGGCCTGGTGGTGGTCAGCTCCAATCCTCGCAGGGTCTGCGCCGATCAGCAACTGCCGTCGCGAGTGCCCGCGTTGCCGGGGCTGAAACCGGTCGCCCCGTTTCAGTCGTGCCAATCCACGAGTCCAGTGTACGCGGTTCCCAGGACGATCAAGCCGAAGGCGATGCGGTACCAGGCAAAGACTTCGAAGCTGTGGTTGGAAACGTAGCGCAGCAGTGCCTTGATCGTGAGCATTGCGGCGATAAAGGCCGCCGCGAAGCCCACGGCGAAGACCGGCAGGTCAGCGACGTTGAGCAAGTCGCGCGACTTGTAAACGTCATAGACAGTGGCGGCCAGCATGGTCGGGACGGCGAGAAAGAACGACAGTTCGGTGGCCGCTTTGCGCGACAGCCCGAAAATCAGCCCGCCCATGATGGTTGCCCCGGCGCGAGAGACCCCGGGGAACATGGCGACGGCCTGGGCGAGACCCACTTTCAGCGCCTCTCGCCAAGTGATGTCATCGACTGTTTGGAACCGCGCCGGGCGCGGGTTACGTTCCACGAGGAGAATGACCAGACCGCCGACGATCAAGGCTCCTGCCACCGTGAGCGGGTTGAACAGGTAAGTCTTGATGGTGGAGTAGAACAGCACACCCAGCAGCATGGCCGGCAGGAAGGCGATCAGGATGTTGGCGGCGAAGCGCCGCTCCCGCTGCTTGGTCCAGAGCCCCAAGGTGACGCCCACGAGGCGCTCCCGATAGAGCCAGCAGACGGCGAGGATGGCACCCAACTGGATGGCGATTTTGAAGACCTTGCTCTGTTCGTTCGTATAATCGAGCAGGCTGCCGACGATGATCAGGTGACCGGTCGAGGAGATCGGCAGGAACTCCGTTAATCCCTCAACGATGCCGAGGATCAATGCCTTCAACAACAGGGGCAGTTCGAACATGTGCGATTCCCAAGGTGCGCCGCGCGGCGGCGGGTGGACGACTCCGACTAGGGCCGCGACTTTACACCGATCGGGAGCCGGACAGAAGGCCGGACAGCGGGTTCAAAAGACACAGCAAGTGAGACGGAACTCCACGGCCTCTCCGGTTTGGGTTGGCCTGCCGCGGGGTGCGAGGTGCATGAAGCGGATACTGAAGCGATTGCGGTGTCCGCTGATCTCAGGATACAGCGGGCCTCCGGCCGGTAATCCCGCACGGACCATTTGCGCCGGGGCCTGGGGGTCCAGGGACTCCTGGTAAAAACCGCCCGGTGCCAGCACCTGACGCGGTGTCGCGCTGCCGCGCGCGAGGGACAGGATCAACCGGATCGCCACATCCGCCGGCCGCAGGTCTTTGAGCCAGTGGTCGAGACGGGATTGGCGACGTTCCGGTGACTGGAGCAGCCAGTGGTGATAGATCGGGAGGTCGAAACTACAGGCGCCGCCGGGGATACTGCTGCGCTGGATCACACCCTTGAGGAATTCGTCCTCACGGGCCGTCTGGCCAATGGGGCTGCCAAGCGTTTGGATCGTGCCCGCCGCCCGTTCCAGTTCGCCCAGGACGCGCGTCAAGGCCGCCGGGTCCACCCCGGGTTGGCTGGCGATGCGGTTCAGCGAATTGATATTCCGTTCCAGCTCCTTGCCGATCTCAGTGCGCAGATCCGCCCGCGCGGTGACGGCGGTGATATCCAGCAAGGCCTCGACCGCCACCCGGGTCGCCCAGGGGTCGTATTGCGGCATGAAGTAATCCACCTTCTCGAACAGATGCTCCAGGCGCAGGAAGGTCCGGATGCGCTCGTTCAATGGATGCTCAAAGACAATGTGTTGGGACACGGCGGGCCTCGCGCGCAACGCTTGGGGTGTTATTGAGTCGTGACGACGGGCGCGCTGTCCGTCGCCGCGCAGACGCGGTTACGTCCGCTGCGCTTGGCCGCGTAAAGGTGGCCGTCAGCCTGGGCGAGCAGCTCATCCAGTGTTTCCAAGGCCGCCGATGTGGGGGCAACGCCGATGCTGACGGTGACCGACAAGGGTCCTGATGGGGTGTCGATGGCGAGGGTTTGCAGGTGTTCGCGCAGACGATTCGCGAGCCCGACAGCCAGGACGGTATCCGCCACGGGGAGCAGCAGCGCGAATTCCTCCCCGCCGACGCGGGCGCACAGGTCGCGGGGTGACAGGTGGTCGCGCAGTCCATCCGCGACGCGCTTCAGAATCTCGTCGCCATAGGCGTGGCCGTAGCGGTCGTTGACGTGCTTGAAGTGATCGATGTCGACCATCATCGCCGCCAGCGGCAGGGCGCGCGCCCGGGCCTCGTTGAACAGACGGATGCCGTCGGCAAAAAAGGCGCGGCGGTTGAGCAGGCCGGTCAGGGCATCGGTCACCGCCATAGTGCGCAGTTGATCCATCGCGCGGCGGTACTCGACTTGAATGCGCACCCGGGCCAGCAGTTCCATGCTGCGAAAGGGCTTGGTCACGTAGTCGCTGCCGCCCGCCTCGAACGCCTCGATGATGCTGGCCTCATCGGTGAGGGCGGTGATGAACAGGATGGGAATCGCGTTCCAGTCTTCTCTGGCCTTGATCCGGCGGCATACCTCGAACCCATCCAGGCCCGGCATGACGATGTCCAACAGGATCACGTCCGGCGTCTCCAGCTCCAGCAGTTCCAGGGCGCTGTGGCCTTCCAGGGCAACCAGGACGTCATAATCCCGCAACAGCCCAACCAGGATGCCGACGTTGGTCTGACTGTCCTCGACCACCAATACCTTGGCTCTAGGGTCTGACATTGAGGCGTCGTTCAAGGAGATCCTCAGCTTCTTTGAAGCGATAGGAGCGGACCAGGGCGCGCAGTTGGTCGAAGAAGGGCTGCTCCGCTGCGGGCAGACTGGTTGCGGTCATCGCATCCGTGAGGGTCTTGCAGTCGCGGGCACGATGTCCCTGCAGCGCGATCAGCAGCGCCGCATATTGTTCGGCGGGCTCATGAGGCCAAGTGTGTGAGCCTTTATTAATTTAGAATGATAGACGATAATGAAATACCGCACAGCACATAATTATCTTTTTGGACTGATATGCTCATTTTTTCCGTCATCGAGTTAATGGA
>Ga0247839_1001996_pt1 | contig 31681 bp, 34 predicted proteins | sample LaCruzMarch2015__6_FD_192405 | JGI IMG/M metagenome (GOLD analysis project Ga0247839, IMG submission 192405) | Freshwater microbial communities from meromictic Lake La Cruz, Castile-La Mancha, Spain - LaCruzMarch2015_16m | ecosystem: Environmental > Aquatic > Freshwater > Lake | place: Spain... | reverse complement strand
GGGGGGGGCCTCCGGCGGCCTGGCAGGGGCCTGATTTAAAAATATCCAAAACCGAATTCAGAAACACTTCCCCACGAAGTCATGTTTCATTGGTTCGGGAAACTACAGAATGAATGTTGCACTACCCGCATTCTTGAATGCAGCGACTTCGTCTGGCTGAAGTGGTTCGTAGCGCTGTTTGGCTGGCGGGGCAGCGCTGGTGGTGGGCGCCTCTTTGGGATTCAGTTGCATCGATGCTGGTTTGCGTGTCAAACCGGCTGTTACGTGCTCACTGATGCGCCAATACACCGAAGTAACCAAAATATCGTGCCGTGACTTTGCACTCTGGGCAATCAAGGCTTCAATTTCAGCTAAACGACCGGCTTCGCCATCATTCAACCGAATAAGGTCCATCATGATCAGATACTGGCGGCCCCGCGAATCTAGCGAAAGGACTTTGAATTTGTAGCTTGAAGACAGCACACCGACACGCGTCATGGACTCCCGCACTACGGAATACAGTAGTTCGCGGCGCTCCAGACGCTCGTGCTTTCGATTTGCTGCACTTCCGGGCACATCAGACCCCTTGGGATGCCCTCTTCCGGAGTGGTTGAATGGCAGCGTTGCGTCTACATGCCCTAAACCGGAACTCTGGGCATCCACGATGGGCAAGGTGGACTTCTTCTTGGAAAACCAGGGGAACAGTGACATTTTTTTTCTGCTGGGTTTAACGACAGAACGAGTTTAAGCCACTCTATTTGCCGATGCAAAATTTTGAGAAAATTGCGCCTAATAGATCGTCCGAACTGAACTCACCCGTTATTTCACCTAGTGCACTCTGACCAAGACGCAGTTCTTCTGCCAACAAATCGAGTGATTGACCTTGATCTTTCAGGTGCGCGGCGGCGGCGTCCAAGTGCGCGTCGACTCTACGCAAGGCTTGAAGATGTCGCTCCCGCGCAATGAATACACCGCCAGACGTCGCTTGCCAGCCCGCGACCTCCAGCAATGTTTGTCGAAGGTCGTCCAAGCCCTGCCCGGTTTTTGCTGAAAGGTTGATTCCCGGCTGGAGCACCGCGAGTTCGGCGGCATCGGCCTTATTCCACACATCAAGGACCTGAACCTTCTTGGACAATTTTTCCGCAAGGGTCTGCGCAATGGCCGCATCTGCGACACCGTACTCTGCATCAGCAACGCGTGTTAAATCGTGAAGAAACAGGACGGCATCGGCACATTCAATCGCATCCCAAGCCCTGGCGATGCCAATTTTTTCGACCGCATCTTCGCTTGGGCGCAGGCCGGCGGTGTCCACGATATGGATCGGGATGCCTTGTATCTGGATAGTTTCCTGCACCTTGTCACGCGTTGTGCCGGCAATCGGCGTGACGATGGCCAACTCTGCGCCCGCCAACGCATTGAGCAATGAGGACTTGCCCGCGTTGGGTTGGCCTGCGATAACTACTCGGATACCTTCGCGCAGCAAGGCGCCTTGCGATGCCTGTTGCATCAGCGAGTGCAAGGCCAACCGTAAGCTATCGAGCTGCCCTTTCGCGTCCGCCTTCTGCAAAAAATCAATCTCCTCTTCCGGAAAGTCCAGCGTTGCTTCGACCAACATGCGCAGGTGGATAAGCGCGTCGCGCAGGGCATGGACCTTTTGTGAAAAAGCGCCTGAAAGTGACTGGGTTGCGCTGCGTGCCGCAGCCTCGGTACTCGCATCAATGAGGTCGGCGATGGCTTCCGCTTGCGCCAAATCTATTTTGTCGTTCAGGAATGCGCGCTCTGTAAACTCGCCCGGACGGGCCACACGCAGCCCTGATAGACATGGGGCGCTCGTTTCCCCATCTTGCTGGGCGGCCGCTTCCAGGCAACGGGCAAGCAGCAGTTGAAGCACGACGGGGCCGCCATGGCCCTGTAACTCAAGAACATCTTCCCCCGTGAAAGAATGCGGCGCTGGAAAAAACAAGGCTAGCCCATGATCGATGGGCACACCGTGTCGGTCAGGAAAGGGTAGGTAGGTGGCATCCCTGGGGCGCAAGGCCCGGCCGGTAATGGCAAGAACCAGCGGCTCAAGTTTTTTCCCACTCACTCGGACAATGCCAACCGAACCCCGGCCAGGCGCGGTGGCAATTGCCAAGATGGGGTCCTGATGGCGCGACAACACTGCGCGACCCTCACCCACGTCAAGAGAACTTGGGCAAATTGAACTTGGGCGGCACGCCCATACGGGTGTTAATAACCCACTGCTGTGCAATGGAGAGTACGTTGTTGGTTATCCAATACATCACCAAACCCGCAGGGAAGAAAAAGAACATCACACTGAAAGCCAACGGCATAAACCACATCATTTTGGCCTGCAATGGATCTGGTGGCGCTGGATTCAAAGAGGTTTGTAGCATCGTCGTCAGGGTCATGACCAAGGGCAAAATGTAATACGGATCGGGCGAGGAAAGATCATGAATCCACATGGCCCAAGGTGCATTGCGCATCTCCACACTGGACAACAAAACCCAGTAGAGCGCAATAAATACCGGGATCTGCACCATGATAGGGAAGCAACCGCCCATGGGGTTGACTTTTTCCTCACGGTAAATTCGCATCATCTCTTGCTGCATCTGCTGGGGGTTGTCCTTCAGGCGCTCCCGCATTTCTGTGATTTTTGGGTTAACCGCCTTCATCTTGGCCATACTGGCATAGGCCTTGGCATTGAGCCAATAGAAGGCGATCTTGAGCAGCACCACCAAAGCGACGATGGACCAACCCCAATTTTGAATAAATCCGTGCAACTTGTCTAACAGCCAGTACAGGGGCTTGGCCAAAATGGTCAGCCAACCGTAGTCCTTGACCAACTCCAGCCCTGGCGACAACGCTTCCAGCAGCTTCTCTTCTTGCGGCCCAGCAAAAAATTTGGCATCAATCACTTTGGTTGCACCGGGGGCAATGGGCTCAATCGGAGCCAACATGGATACACGGTAGCAGCAATCTGCCATGGAAGAACCAATGTCAACTCCATCCAGGGAAAGAGAGCGACTCATGCCATCCGGCAAGATCCACGCGCTGGCAAAGTAATGTTGCACCATCGCAACATAACCATTGGTAGCCTCTTTTTCAACATCGACTTTCTTTTTCTTGATGTCCGAGAACTCCACTTTTTGGTATTTTTGGGCATCCGTGTAAATTGCAGGACCCGTGAATGTGGAGTAGAAGGAAGACTCGCCCAACGGCTTGTTACCGTCCCGAACCAATTGCAAATACAGCTGCGGGGCGATGGGCGCTGGCGATACGTTGGTAAGCTCGTGCTTGACCGCCATGTCATAGGCTCCGCGCCGAATGGTATAGGTCTTAACCAGTTTGATTCCGCCAACAACTCCCGAGGCGAACCGGACTACCAGTTCGTCTGCGCCCTCTTTGAGTGCGCGGTCGCCGCTAGCGACCATGGTTGTCTTGTGGGTTGGAAATGAACCGCCGGCAACACCACCTACTACGCCAGTCTGTGCGAGGTAGATACGGTCTTTGCTGTCATCCAGCAGCACAAAGGTCTTGGACTTGTCGTTGGTATCAGCGTACTTAAGTAGCTCAGTACGCACCAATGAGCCACCCTCTGTATCAAACGTCAGCTTCATCACATCTGTGGTGACATCAAACCGCTCTTTGCGTGCAGCAGGCGTTGCGGCGACTGCAGCAGTATCAGCCAAAGGCAAGGACGGCTTTGCCGCCACGTTTGGAATACTCGAATCGATGGTGCTATTGGGCGTGATTCCAGACGCCGCCGCCGGCGCTGCCGATCTCTGAGTTGGCGTGGGGAAGAATGTCGCCTTTTGCCCGTTGTGTACCTGCCATTGGTCCCATAGCAGCACCATGGAAAAACCAAAAATCACCCACAAAATTGTGCGACGTATATCGTTCATGAAGGTTTCTTTTTTGTAGAAGAGGGAATGAGCTGAGTGAACAGCCTTGGTTTTTCGATGGGGACAGGATCGAGCCCCCCCGCGCACCACGGATGGCAGCGGGACAGGCGACGCAGTGTAAGGCAACTTCCGCTCGCGGCGCCGTGCCTCTGCAGAGCCTGCAAAGCATATGAAGAACAAGTGGGCTCAAACCGACAGGACGAGCCCAGCCACGGGCTTAAGAGTAGCCGATAGCCCTTGACAACACCCATTAACAAAGACCGCATCATCGCGCCACAACCCCCTGCGCACGAACGAGCAAACTGACCAATTCGACCCGAACAGATGACTTCAAGGCGTCAGACGTCGCGCTGACAAACTGCGCCCGATCAAATGCCGCGCGCAGCCGAACAACATGCGCCGACTCGGTGAGCAGGGATTCAAACTCCGCAGTCACCGTGTAAATCTGACGTTTTATCGTGTTGCGAGTGACCGCGCGCTTGGCCCACCGCTTGGGAACCATCGCGCCGAGCCACACACCGCGCACCGGAAAAAACAAAGGCGCGATCACACTTTTGCCTTCCGCCGACGGCGATTGCAACGCGCAAGAGTGCAACGCAAAGTGCGTTGTCCGGGCCAAAGTTTTGCCAGCCAAAACTGCTTGAAACTGGGGTCTAGTTTTCAGTCGTTGCACGTTCAGGTCACAACAAGCACGCGCTCCAGCAAAAACTGGAATGCACCCCTGAAGCGGCTTACCCGAAGTCAGTATTAGACAGCCAGGCGCTTACGGCCTTTGGCGCGACGTGCGTTGATCACAGCGCGGCCGCCACGGGTTTTCATGCGAACCAAAAAGCCGTGGGTACGGGCGCGGCGGATTTTGGAAGGTTGGTAAGTGCGTTTCATGTGAATTCCTAGCTAACTCTATTCAGATCCAACAACTTCAACGAAGTCGGATATTGGTCAATTCGCCCCGAACACAATCAGGGCAACCGCGGATTATCGCAAACTTTCTCAACCAGGGCAACACCTTACGTCAGATATGCAGCGTAACGCTGTAACTTTTCCCCCGTCCGGTTAAATGTGGATAAGGTCTTGATAAATTACAATCTGGGCTGCAGCAATTAATAACTATCCACAGAAGCTGAAGAGAACAATGTCCGAGGAACTCCCAATAGACAGCACCAAACCCTCGGGGCTTGACATAGGCCAGACCCTTTGGCAAAGCTGCATTGACCAAATGGCCCAGGAGTTGCCGGAGCAGCAATTCAACACCTGGATCAAACCACTGAGCGCTCAGGTGCTCGATGACCTTTCCAAGGTCACTATTTTTGTCGCCAATCGCTTCAAGCTGGATTGGGTTCGCGCGCAATATAGTGGGCGCATTTCCGCACTGCTTGAGAAGCTGTACGGCCAGCCCATTACCCTGGAGTTAGCGATTACTCCGCGGGAAGCGCAGTCCAGAAGCACTTTCATTCAAAGAAACTTTGATGTGAGTCCTGTCGAGGAAGTCCCTCCGATGGGTGAGGAGAGAGATCCCGGTCCGCCGAAAAACCGACTCAACTCCATGCTTACCTTTGACACACTGGTAGAGGGAACAGCGAACCGCATGGCCCGCGCTGCAGCAATGCATGTCGCGACCATTCCGGGCCATCTTTACAACCCGCTTTTTATCTATGGCGGCGTGGGCCTGGGCAAGACCCATTTGATGCACGCCGTAGGAAACCGACTGCTTCAAGACAAACCGTCTTCCAAAGTTCTCTACATCCATGCTGAGCAGTTCGTCTCGGATGTGGTTAAAGCGTATCAGCGCAAGACTTTTGATGAATTCAAAGAGCGATACCACTCACTGGATTTGTTGTTAATTGACGATGTGCAGTTCTTTGCCAACAAAGACCGGACCCAAGAAGAGTTTTTCAATGCGTTTGAGGCCTTGTTGGCCAAGAAATCGCACATAGTGATGACCAGCGACACCTACCCCAAGGGTTTGGCCGACATCCATGAACGTCTGGTCTCGCGATTTGACTCGGGTTTAACGGTGGCCATCGAGCCTCCGGAGCTGGAAATGCGGGTGGCAATTTTGATCAATAAGGCCCGCGCTGAAGGCACCGAGATGCCAGAGGAAGTCGCTTTTTTTGTTGCGAAAAACGTGCGCTCGAACGTACGCGAGCTGGAAGGCGCTCTTCGGAAAATCTTGGCCTATTCGCGATTCAACCAAAAGGAAATATCCATCCAACTGGCCCGCGAAGCCCTGCGAGACTTGCTGTCGATTCAAAATCGGCAAATTTCCGTAGAGAACATCCAGAAAACGGTCGCTGATTACTACAAAATCAAAATCGCAGACATGTACTCCAAGAAGCGCCCGGCCAGCATTGCGCGACCGCGCCAGATTGCGATGTACCTGGCCAAGGAATTGACCCAAAAGAGCCTGCCCGAGATCGGTGAGCTTTTTGGCGGGCGCGACCACACCACGGTGCTGCACGCTGTTCGGAAGATCGGCGGAGAACGCCAGCAGATGACGGAGCTGAACCAGCAGCTGCATGTGCTCGAGCAAACCCTCAAAGGGTAAATGGAAAAAACTATCGCGTAACGCACCCAAGTCCCTGATAAAACAGGGGAAAATGGCGTTGTCCACAGAAAGACCCGGTGCAGTGTTTGCCGGGCGAATGGCAGAATTACACAAAGAGGTTGACATGATCGTATTGAAGGCAACGCAAGACAAAGTTCTGTCGGTACTGCAATCCGTGGCCGGCATTGTTGAACGCCGCCACACGCTGCCTATTCTTGCCAACGTGCTGTTGCGCAAAACGGGGACTTCGCTGCAAATCACCACCAGCGACCTGGAAATTCAAATCCGGACCACCGCCGAATTGGGGGGCGACACCGGTAACTTCACCACCACCATTGGTGCGCGCAAGCTCATCGACATCCTGCGCACTATGCCGTCCGACCAGACGGTTTCTCTGGAATCGAGCCAAAGCAAGGTGATTTTGAAGGGCGGCAAGAGCAAGTTCACACTGCAGACAATGCAAGCGGAGGATTTCCCTTTGGTGCAAGAATCCGCCAGTTTTGGCCCGGTCTTCAGTGTGCCGCAAAAGACACTGAAGAACCTGCTGAGCCAAGTGTCGTTTGCCATGGCCGTGCACGACATTCGTTACTACCTCAACGGAATTTTGTTTGTGGCCGAAGGCAACCAACTTAGCCTGGTCGCAACCGATGGGCACCGTTTGGCATTCGCTTCTGCCACGCTGGATGTGGAAGTGCCCAAACAAGAAGTAATCTTGCCGCGTAAAACCGTGATCGAATTGCAGCGCCTCTTAAGCGACGCCGAAGGCGCGATTGAAATGCAGTTCGCCAACAACCAGGCTAAATTCACCTTTGATGGCATGGAATTTGTGACCAAACTGGTCGAGGGCAAGTTCCCCGACTACAACCGGGTCATCCCGAAGAACCACAAGAACAGCATCACCTTGGGCCGCACCGCTTTGTTGGCGACCTTGCAGCGCACCGCTATTCTGACCAGCGACAAGTTCAAGGGCGTCCGTCTGAATATCGATCCCGGCACCCTGCGCGTTGCGTCCAACAATGCCGAGCAGGAAGAAGCGGTGGACGAGTTGGACATCGACTACGGCGGTGACAGCATTGAAATTGGATTCAATGTGACCTACCTGATCGATGCCCTGACCAATATGAGCCAAGAGATGGTGACCCTGGAGCTGTCCGATGGGAACAGCTCGGCACTGTTCACCATTCCGGACAACGCCACCTTCAAGTATGTGGTGATGCCCATGCGAATTTAGGGCTGTCCACGCGGTAGCCCTACCGATGCCAAGCCCGCGGTGAGTCAAGTGCCCATCGCGGGTTTGGTCATTCAAGACATTGCGATTTAGCCAAGAGAAGAGAGCCATGACCGAAGAAATCAATCCAGTTCCAACGCCAGCCAACGGCACCGATGCCGTACACACGGGTGAGGGAACTTCCGACAGCTCCAACTTCCAACCCACGATTGACACCAATCAGGCGGGTGCGACGGAAGCCTATGGCGAAGGTTCCATCCAGATTCTGGAAGGGCTGGAGGCGGTGCGCAAGCGCCCCGGCATGTACATCGGTGACACATCCGACGGCACCGGTTTGCACCACTTGGTGTTCGAGGTGGTGGACAACTCGATCGACGAATCCCTGGCCGGCCATTGCGATGATATTTTGGTCACCATCCACTCCGACAACTCGGTGTCGGTGGTGGACAACGGACGCGGTATTCCGACCGGCGTCAAGATGGACGACAAGCACGAGCCCAAGCGCTCGGCAGCTGAGATCGCCTTGACCGAGTTGCACGCTGGCGGCAAGTTCAACCAGAACAGCTACAAGGTGTCCGGAGGCCTGCACGGTGTGGGGGTGAGTTGCGTCAATGCACTGTCCAAGATGCTGCGCCTGACCATCCGCCGCGATGGCAAAGTGCACGTCATGGAGTTCAGCAAAGGTTTTGTGCAGAACCGCCTGATCGAAGTCGTAAACGGTATCGAAGTGTCGCCCATGCGGGTGATTGGCGAGACCGAAAAGCGCGGCACCGAAGTGCACTTTTCACCCGATCTGGAAATTTTCCAGACCAATTCCGACTTCCATTACGAGATCCTGAGCAAGCGCCTGCGTGAACTCAGCTTCCTGAACAATGGCGTGCGCATTCGCCTCAAAGACGAGCGCAGCGGCAAAGAGGATGACTTCTCCGGTGCTGGTGGCGTCAAAGGCTTCGTCAACTTCATCAACAAAGGCAAGACGGTGTTGAACCCCAACATCTTCCACGCCATGGGCGACCGCCAGAGCGACCAGAACACCAACATCGGCGTGGAAGTGGCGATGCAGTGGAACAGCGGCTACAACGAGCAAGTGCTGTGCTTCACCAACAACATTCCCCAGCGTGACGGTGGCACCCACCTGACCGGCCTGCGCGCCGCCATGACCCGTGTCATCAACAAATACATCGACGACAGCGAGATTGCCAAAAAGGCCAAGGTCGAAGTCACCGGTGACGATATGCGCGAAGGCCTGTGCTGCGTGCTGAGCGTCAAAGTGCCCGAACCCAAGTTCAGCAGCCAGACCAAAGACAAGCTGGTGAGCTCCGAGGTGCGCGGCCCGGTCGAAGATATTGTGAGCCGCCTATTGCACGACTACCTGCAAGAGCGCCCGGCTGACGCCAAAATCATCGTCGGCAAGATCATCGAAGCGGCCCGAGCCCGCGAAGCGGCGCGCAAAGCCCGTGACATGACACGCCGCAAAGGCGTGCTGGACGGCATGGGTCTGCCCGGCAAGCTGGCCGACTGCCAGGAAAAAGACCCGGCCATGTGCGAAATCTACATCGTCGAGGGTGACTCCGCCGGGGGCTCTGCCAAACAAGGGCGCGACCGTAAATTCCAGGCGATTCTGCCCCTGCGCGGCAAGATTTTGAACGTCGAAAAAGCCCGTTATGAGAAGCTGCTGACCAGCAACGAAATTCTGACCCTGATCACCGCCCTGGGCACCGGTATCGGCAAGGCCGGTGGCACCACCGGCAATGACGACTTCAACGTCGCCAAGCTGCGCTACCACCGCATCATCATCATGACCGATGCCGACGTTGACGGCGCCCACATCCGCACCCTGCTGCTGACCTTCTTCTACCGCCAGATGCCCGAGCTGGTGGAGCGTGGCCACATCTACATTGCACAGCCACCGCTGTACAAAGTGAAGGCCGGCAAGGAAGAGTTGTACCTGAAAGATGCCCCGGCACTGGACAGCTTCTTGCTGCGTATTGCCTTGGTCAATGCCTCGGTACACACCGGTGGCGAGAACGGCACCTTGCTGGCTGGCGACACGCTGGCCGAGCTCGCGCGCAAGCACCAGGTGGCGCAGGCGGTGATTGCCCGTCTCAAGAACTTCATGGATGCGGAAGCCCTGCGCTCGGTGGCCGATGGCGTGGCCCTCAATTTGGACACCGTGCTTGACGCCGAGGTCTCTGCCGCAGCACTGCAGGCCAAGCTGCCCGATGCCGAAGTGGCCGGGGAGTTTGACGTGCAGTCCGACAAGCCCATTTTGCGTATCAGCCGCCGCCACCACGGCAACGTCAAGAGCAGCGTGCTGACACAGGACTTTGTCCACGGCTCCGACTACGCGGCACTGAGTGAGGCAGCCAATACCTTCAAAGGCCTGCTCAGCGAGGGCGCGAAGGTCATGCGTGGCGAGGGTGAGCGTCAAAAAGAAGAAAAAGTCTCCGACTTCCGCGAAGCCATGGCCTGGCTGATCGCCCAGGCGGAACACGCCACATCCCGCCAGCGCTACAAAGGATTGGGTGAGATGAACCCGATTCAGCTTTGGGAAACCACCATGGACCCGACCGTGCGCCGCCTGCTGAAGGTGCAAATCGACGACGCGATCGAGGCCGACCGCGTGTTCACTATGCTGATGGGTGATGAGGTTGAGCCACGCCGTGAATTCATTGAAACCAACGCCCTGCGCGCTGGCAATATCGATACCTAATCGGAAGAGTTACATGCAAACTCTTCCAGTTTGCCCGCAATGCGGGCTCGAAAATACCTACCCCGATGGCAGCAACTTTGTCTGCCCGGACTGTGCCCATGAGTGGCCCATGGCCGCCGCAGAAGACGGCGACGCAGGCGACGGCGATGGGATCATCCGTGACTCCAACGGCAACCCGCTGGCCGATGGCGACTCTGTGCTGTTGATCAAGGACCTGAAGGTCAAGGGCTCCTCCATCGTCCTTAAAAAAGGGACCAAGGTAAAGAGCATTCGTCTGGTGTCCGGCGACCATGAGGTCGATTGCAAGACCGACAGCGGCAGCTTCATGCTCAAAGCCTGCTTCTTGAAGAAGGCCTGAGGGCGCGGGATTTTTAAGCCAAATGGGCCTGTAGCCCCCGTGGAATATGCGCAAGCAGCTATCAAATTCATAGTATGACAACCCCTATCACCGCTCCACTCACCACCCACGACACCACCCGTATTGACGACACCCGCATCGGTGCAGTGCGTCCGCTGGTGACACCAGCGTTGTTGGAGGAAGCCTTGCCCGCACCCGATGTGGCGCAAGCGCTGGTGGAGAGCAGCCGTGCCGCGATCTCGCGGGTACTGCATGGCGCGGATGACCGCCTAATCGTGGTGGTGGGGCCCTGCTCCATTCACGACCATGGACAGGCCATGGAATACGCCCGCCAACTCAAGTTGCAGGCCGATGCGCTGAATGATGACCTGCTGGTGGTGATGCGGGTGTATTTTGAGAAACCGCGAACAACGGTTGGCTGGAAAGGCTACATCAACGACCCACGCCTGGATGGCAGTTTTGCCATCAATGAGGGGCTGCACATGGCCCGTCGGCTGTTGCTGGATGTACTGGCGCTGGGTTTGCCCGTGGGCACCGAGTTCCTGGACCTGCTGAGCCCGCAGTTCATCAGCGACTTGGTGAGCTGGGGTGCCATTGGTGCCCGTACCACCGAGAGCCAGAGCCACCGGCAACTGGCATCCGGTCTGAGCTGCCCGGTGGGTTTCAAGAACGGCACCGATGGCGGCGTGAAGGTGGCCACCGATGCAATCCAGGCAGCGCAGGCGGCGCACGCCTTCATGGGGATGACCAAAATGGGACAGGTCGCGATTTTCGAGACCCGGGGCAATAACGACTGCCACGTCATCTTGCGCGGTGGCAAGCAGACAAACTATGCGGCGGCGGACGTGGATGCCACCTGTGCATTGCTCAAGGGCGCGGGGCTGCGTGAGCAGGTCATGATTGACGTGTCCCATGCCAACAGCAGCAAGCAGCATGCGCGCCAAATTACGGTGGCCGGCGAGGTGGCACAGCAAATTGCGGCTGGCGACCGCCGTATTACCGGCATCATGATCGAGAGCCACCTCAACGAAGGCCGACAGGACATCGTTTCCGGTGTGCCGCTGGCGTATGGCGTGTCCGTCACCGATGCGTGCATCAGCATGGAGCAAACCGTTCCGGTGCTGGAGCAGCTGGCCCGCGCAGTGCGACAGCGCCGCCAGGCGGTGCCCTAGCGCCTGTCAGCGCAAGACCGCGTCAGGTCCGCCGCGGTGTCATCGGGCCACGTCCTTCGATGTGGCGGAAGTTAATACGGCCTTTGCTCAGGTCGTAGGGGGACAGTTCCAGCGACACGCGGTCTCCTGCCAAGATGCGGATGTGGTTCTTGCGCATCTTGCCAGCGGAGTAGGCAATCAACTGATGACCATTGTCCAAAGTCACGCGAAAACGGGTGTCGGGTAACACCTCGTTCACGATGCCCATCATCTCAATCAGGTCTTCCTTTGCCATGCTTGGTTCCTTGTTTCTTTACGAATCGGTTGGTTTGCAATAAATCAGTGGGGCTTGGTTACCGCGCTTACCCAGTCAATACCTTGGGCAATTGCGTAACGGGCGGCTGCGTCAATGGTCGGGAAATCGTCCACAAATCGCATCACGCGGTCAGTGGATGCGCTGCCGCGTCCGCTGGCGATGGAGACCTGTGCTGCAAACCGGCCGCACCCAAGTGGGCGGGGGCAGGCTGCGATGCGATATTTACCCATAATGACTGGTGACGTTGATGAAAAACTTATATTGTTGTTAGGAATCATTAAAAATACAAAGGCGCGCTACACGACCAGTTGATCGTTGCTGCGCCGAAAATCAAAAAATGGCAGCCCCAAGCGCCGGGGTGCCCGCCTGTCATTCCGCCGACCAACAACCGCTTGGGTTGATGCCAGGGGCACGGGCCACAGCAGGGGCGACGTGAACAGTAGGGAAAATTTGCAGCGCCGTGAGAGCCATTGCATACCGCAGTTGAGGGGCTAGACTAGCAACCCCTCTGCCGGGGGTCGATATGTCTTTGCAACGGTGCAAGGACACGGCCAGTCGCCAAAAGCGATCGTCGAATATAGCACGGTCTGAAAAATATGCTAGGAATAGAGCAATAAGCGCCTAGTTCAGGGGCCCGAGCAGCGCGGCAATGTCGTGCGCATCCAACGAACGGGCCGCGCCGAAACCCGCCACTTGGCGTGCACCGGCCACCTGGATGGCGATAAACCTGAAGTCCCCCAGCTCCGTCATGGCTTGCGCCTCGGGGAAGCGCGCGAGGTAGGCATCCCGCGCGCTGGCCCATGCCGGACTGCCATGTGGCGGCGCGGTGGCCCGACCCTCCAGGGTGACGCGGGGTAAGGCGTGTACCGGTGTACCGTGCACCTCCGCTTGCATCACCATCAGGGACACCTGGGGGCAACGTTCCATGAAGTTCGTGTGTGGAGCCAATGCGCTGACGTGGATCACGATGCAGGCCTGCACCGGGTCCACGGCAAAGGGCACCATGGAGACGAAGGGCTGGCCTTCGTCTGCCAATGTGCCCAAGGCGGCCACCCGCTGGACGGCGAGCAAGGCGCGCAAGGCCTGGGAAAGGCGCGGTTCGTGGGCCATGGATTACTTGCTTTCAAATGCGCTATTTTGGCTGCATTCCTTACGGCGCACGCCAGCCTGGCAATTTTTGATCGAATTCGGCTGTAGCCCGCGCCGGATATGCGCAAGCAGCTTCTGAATTTGTAGCAAATTGTCTAACGAACGACATGGTCCCGGATTCGGGTCACCTGCTGCACGGTCACCGGCGCGCCGTGGTTACCCCAGGCACCGCGGATGTAGGTGAGCAGGTCGGCGCTGTCTTGGTCACTGAGTTGCAGCACAAAGGGCGGCATGCCGTAAGGGCGTGGGTTGCCTTGGGTGGCAGGCGCGAAACCACCGTACAACACGGTTTGGATCAGGTTGGCGCTGTCGGGCATGTTGACTGCGCGGTTATGGGCCAGCGCCGGGTAAGCGCCCGCCGCGCCGGCACCCTGCTTTCCGTGGCAGTCGGCACAGTGCTTTTCATATAGCTTGGCGCTGCGCTCGGATGAGGCGGCGGCAGATGGGCCAGGAAGCGGGGTTGCAGGCGGTGTCACTTTTGCGGTGTCCGCAGCCAAGGCCTGCAAATATTCCGCCATGGCCTGCAAATCGGCATCTTTCAGGTACTGCGTGCTGCCTTGCACCACCTGCGCCATGGGGCCAGAGGCTTGGCCATGTGGCGCCAGGCCGGTTTTTAGCAGTTGGACGGTGGCGTCCAGCGCGCCCGAGGACACACCGGCTTGCGTGGCGTCTTGCAGCGAGGGCGCGTACCAGCCCTGCCCGGGCAAGGTGCCGCCGATCAACTGCCCGCCGCCCGTGCTGGCCCCCAAGGCGTTGCGCGGGGCATGGCATTCGCCACAGTGGCCCAAGCCCGTGACCAAATACGCACCACGGTTCCACTGCGCGGTGTGACTGGCCTGCGGCTGGAAGCTTTGAGGCGAGAAGTAAAGGGTGCGCCAGGCCCACAGCGCGCCCTGCGTGCCAAACGGCCAGCGCAAAGCGTGGGCGGTATTGGGCTGCTGAACCGGGGGTAGCGTTTGAAAGTAGGCCCACAACGCGTCCGAATCCGCACGGCCCATGCGGGTGAAGCTGGGGTACGGAAAGGCCGGGTTCAACAGCCGCCCGTCCTTGGAGCGGCCGTGGTGCATGGCTTGCCAAAAGTCGTCCGCCGTCCAGCGCCCCAGGCCGGTCGCCCTGTCCGGCGTCAGGTTGCTGGAATACACCGTGCCGAATGGGGTTTCGATGGCCCTTTGTCCGGCATACGCGGCACCACCGGGCGTGGTGTGGCAGGCGGCACAGTTGCCGGCGCGGGCCAAGTAGGCACCTTCGCTGACCAAGGCGGACTGTGCCGTCGGTATTTTGACGTCAGCACCAGAGCCCGGGTTTGTGGGCGCAGGGGCGCAGCGCACTGGCTTGGCGCCGGGCGAAAGGGGTTGAAGTGATGCGTCAGGCTTGTGGTTTGCCGGCACCGGTTGCGCCGCCAACCAATGGCTGACCGCGGCAACATCGCTGTCGCTTAAAGCGGCCGCGATTTCGGCCATGCAGTCGGGCGAGGCAGCACGGCGTTGGTGGGTGCGCCAGCCGCCCAGTTGCGCGTTCAGGTAGTCCCTTGGTAAGCCCAGCAGGCCAGGCACGTTCGGTGCGGTGCCGGTGAGTGCGGTGCCGTGGCATTGCTGGCAAGGCGGTATTTTTCGGCTGGCATCCCCCAGGGTGGCGAGGGCCTTTCCTCGTGCCAATACAGCTAGGGGGGCGACCGTAGGCGCGGGTGCGGGGTAGGGGACTTTTAAGGCGGAAAAGTGCTGCGCTATCTCCCACAAATAGGCATCGCTCAAGGGCTCCAGCAGGCCTTGCATCAGCGCGTAGTGCCGCCTGCCATCACGCAAGTTTAGTAACTGCTGGTAGAGGTATCCGGCGGGTTTGCCAGCCAACCGGGGATAGTAGCCATCCGGGCCGGCGCGGCCTTGCTCGCCGTGGCAACCGGTGCAAGCCCGCACTCGCTGGGCCATGGAATCTTCAGATTGGGGTGCGGCGATGGCTCCCAGTGAGAGCAGAGCAAGCAGGCTACCCAGCAAATATTGGACCATAAAATTAGGCATCAAATCGACCTCAAGTGCCCGCAGAATGTGCGTGAACAGCTCCTAAATATATAGCATATCCGATGTTGAACGCGTGCGCGTCAGCTGGCGATCGGCGGCTCGGGCGTGCACGGCGGGAGGTGCCAGAGCCTGGTTTTACGGGTGCTCGGGTTTTGCGGTGCAAGCGGCGCGTAGCCGTATTGAAGAAAAGACATGCCCCAAACGCAGGTTGCGTTTGGGGGGTGGTGCTTTGCCGCAAGGTCCCTCGTGAGGTCCTGGCTGCGAATGCCTGTGGGTAACAGGTGAGGACAAGTTTAGGCCCATGTGACCGGCAGCCAATTGCGCAGTTGCGTCTTAATTGGATATTTTTGGCATACTCTGCTAATAAGTTGACAAAAGAGGACAAATCCATGGTGCTGGACAAATTTGACAGGCATATTCTTGAAGTGTTGCAACTAGACGGGCGCATCAACAACCAGGATCTGGCCGAGCGCATTGGCCTGTCGCCCTCGCCCTGCCTGCGCCGGGTCCGGGCGCTGGAGGAATCGGGGCTGATCGTAGGCTACCGGGCACTCTTAGATGCCAAAAAACTCGGCCTCACGCTGATGGCGCTGATTCACATCTCCATGGACAAACACACGCCAGAGCGCTTTGCCAACTTTGAAGCCGCAGTTGCCGTGTTGCCCGAGGTACTGGAGTGCCTGCTGATCACCGGGCAGGATGCCGATTACCAGATCAAAGTGGTGGTGCGCGACATGGACCATTACCAGTCGCTATTGCTGAACCAGCTCACCCGCATTGAAGGGGTCACCGGTGTGCACTCCAGCTTTGTTTTGCGCCGGGTGGTGAACAAAACCGCCCTGGCCGTGTCCTGAAAAGCGAAGGACAAGCCAATGTGTTTGATCGCCTGGAATTGGCAGCCCACCGGTGACACGCCCTTGCTGCTGTTGGCCAACCGAGACGAGTTTTATGCCCGACCTGCAGCACCTGTCCATTGGTGGCCAGGCAACACGATTTTGGCGGGCAAGGACCTGCAAGGTGGCGGCACTTGGCTGGGTGTCAGCCGCTTTGGGCGGCTGGCGGCACTGACCAACTACCGCAGTCCTGAACCGTTGCGCGTTGACAGTCCGTCACGCGGTGGGGTGGTGGCTGATTTTTTAGAAAGTGACCTCGCTTCGCGGCGTTTTTTGCAGCAGTTGGCGGGCCGGGCCAAGGATTACAACCCGTTCAATCTGCTGGTGTTCGACGGCACGACACTGATGGGCCTGCAGAGCCGGGATGGCCGGGTCATGGAAATGGAACCCGGCGTCGGGGCGGTGTCCAATGCCGACTTCCACACGCCCTGGCCAAAACTGGCCCGCTTGAGGGCTGGCCTTCAGACGCAGATAAATCAGGGCAAACTGGATTCCGAGGTTTTGTTAGCGCTGCTGCACAACCGCATAACGGCACAAGCGTCTGAGTTGCCCCACACTGGCATTCCACTGGAATTGGAGCGCTTGCTGTCTGCAACCTTCATCACCTCACCCGGCTACGGCACACGCGCCTGCAGTGTGGTCCGGCTGCACCAGACGCACGCAGAGTTCACGGAACAAAGCTATGGCTTCGATGGATTGTTAGGTCAGCAAGACCATCAGTTTCAACTTTAAAGAACACGTCTCACTGACCGCCCCTGATGCGAACCATGCGTTTGCAACCATGGTTCGCTGTTAAGCAATCTTGCTTAGCGCGCGTCGGGCAGCTCGATTTTGACTTCGAGCACTTCCAGGTTGTCTTGGCGTTCCAGATTGACTTTGATGTCATCCGGGTTGATCTTGATGTACTTACTAATCACAGCAATCAACTCACGCTGCAAGGCCGGCAGGTAATCCGGCTCCGCCGCGTTGCGCCCACTGCGCTCATGGGCCAGAATAATCTGTAGTCGCTCTTTGGCGACGCTGGCAGATTTCTTTTTTTCACCCGCGAAAAACGAAAAAAATGACATGGTTTTACTTCCCTCCGAACAAGCGTTTCAGCAGCCCCTGTTTGGGAGCTTCCGTGAAACGCATGGGTTTTTCGGTGCCCAAGAAGCGTTCAATCACGTCTTTGTAGGCTTCAGACACATCACTGCCTTGCATGTGGACCGCCGGTATGCCCTGGTTGGAGGCTTGCAGGACAGACTCACTCTCGGGAATCACGCCCAGAAGCTTGATGCGCAAAATATCCTGAATGTCGTCCAGCGACAGCATTTGGCCCAAATCCACCCGTGCCGGGTTGTAACGGGTGATGAGCAAATGCTCCTTAATCGGCTCCAGACCTTCAATCGCGCGCTTGGTCTTGCTGGACAGCATGCCCAAAATACGGTCGGAATCGCGCACGGATGAGACTTCAGGGTTAGTCACCACCAAGGCTTCATCGGCAAAGTGCATGGCCATGAGGGCACCGGTTTCAATACCGGCGGGGGAGTCGCAAACGATGTATTCAAAGTCCATGTCGGACAGGTTTTGCAACACTTTTTCGACACCCTCTTGCGTCAAAGCGTCCTTGTCGCGCGTTTGCGATGCCGCCAGCACATACAAGTTCTCGCATTGCTTGTCTTTGATGAGGGCCTGGTTCAGATTGGCTTCACCCTGAATGACATTGATCAGGTCATACACCACACGGCGCTCGCAACCCATGATCAGGTCCAGGTTGCGCAAACCCACGTCAAAGTCGATCACCGCAGTTTTGTGACCACGCATGGCCAAGCCGGTGGCAAAGCTTGCACTGGTGGTGGTTTTTCCCACGCCACCTTTGCCGGAGGTCACAACAATAATTTTTGCCATGGCTAGTATCTTTCCAATTAAAAATTCAAATCAAAATCAGGTTTTCAAGGCTTCAATGATCAGCTTTTCCTGGCCATCGTCGCTAAGCCGTACCTGGGCCGCCTGACCGCGCACATCGGGTGCCAGCGGCAACTCGCTGGTGCGATAAACCCCGGCGATGGAAATCAGCTCAGGCTCTAGGCACAAGGAAAAAATGCGTGCGTTGGTATTGCCCCGCGCGCCGGCCATGGCTTTTCCACGCAAGGGCGCATAGACATGGATATTTCCATCCGCCACCACCTCAGCTCCCTGGTTGACCATGGCTAACACTACCAAATCGGCCCCACGGGCATAAACTTTTTGCCCCGAACGCAAGGGTTTGTCTATCACCATGGTAGCGGTGGCCGCCGCTGGCACCTCGCGAATGACTTCCCTCACAATTTCGTGGACTTCGGTCTTCACCACGGTTTGGGTGGCAGGCAGGTCCACATGGGGACGGGTGCGGTGAACCTCGACCGGCGCTTCGACCAACCCAACGGCCAAGGCCGCGGCCATCCATTGCGGGCTGGCACCTCGGACCGCTACTGGCACCAAGTTGCAGGAACGCAGCACCCTGAGCAAGGGCACCATGTCCTGCAAAGGCGTCTGTTCCTCCAGATGCGAAAAATCAATCACCAGTGCGTCGTGGTCAAAGAAATCAGGGCTTTCGCCTTGTGGTCCAAACTGTTGGTCCAGTTCTTCGCACAGAACAGCCCATTCACTGGTTTTGAGCAGCAGGGCTACCAGAGGTAACTGGGCGCTTTTGATTTCAAAAGAAGCATGCGCGGCAGCAGCCGATGTGCCTGAAGAAGAAACGGTCATGTAGCGTGAGGGACTGGTGAGACGGGTTTTGCGGACGGCAAATCTTACTTGATTGCAGCGGTCTATCGGGCAGTGAAACCAACTTCTTTGCAGATGTGCACAAGTTGGTTTTGTACTATTTTTTACTGCGTTTCTTTTTCTTTTCTCTCTTCTTATTTAACCATTTAAAGATAGTAGTAGTAGATAAGGGATGGACTATTGTGTTGACAAGTCTTTTTTATTGTTATGAATCAACAGCTTGCGGGTGGTCAACGCCTGTGTGTGACTGTGCTTTGCTTGTGTACCCGAAAACTGGATAACTTTTCCAATTTTGCATTTGCTGTGGATAACTAGGACATTATCCAAAATTTATACACAGGGTTATTCTTTGACATCTTGGCCAAAAATAGGTGGATTCCGTTGGACAATGCAAGGGGCTTGCAGCGGGTACTGCAAACTCTAAACCCGTTGTGTTCGATAATTTGGGTCATGTTCCCCAAGAAGAAGTCCCGCAGGCGACCGTTGGGCAAGTCAAACGGTTTCTGGGTGTGCGTGAGGCGGGGTTTTTCCGATGGGCATTTTTTTGATCAAATCAGGGTGTAGTGCCCGTAGATAATGCGCAAGCAGCTACTAATTTAATAGCAATATGGGGTCATATGAGCGAAAAAAAACCATTTGAAATAGCGCGTGAAACCTTGAAGCAGCTTACGGTCAGAAAGCTGGCACCAACCCCGATCAATTACCAAACCCTGTACAACGAGATTGCCGGGATTCCCCAACTTCCCCAGTTTCCGGCCGATACCCTGCGCGATATTGCACAGGCTTTGCCCGCCAAGACTCCAGGGCAACAAAAGCAGCGTGGCTTGCTGGAATACGCGATTGATCGCATGAACTGGGACGGTGTTAAGACGGCATTGATCGCGTATGGTGGTTTTACCCCTGCAACGACTGATGGCAACGGATCTCCGGTGGCTGGCGTGGCGGTGGGCGACGCGGCAAACGGTGGTGCGCCAGCATTGACGGTGGATTTTTTGAAGCAGATCGGTCGATTGATTGAGTTCATGCAGCCCGCTTTGGGTTCAGATGACGAGCGCTTCACACAGCAAACGGCAACTTTGCTCAAGGCGATCCGGCAACCAAACTCCGATATAAGCACGATCAAACTGATGCTGGTGAACTACAGCGACCGACTTTCTTTTACGGCCGAAGACCAGGCAGAGATCAAAAAGACACTGCTCAAGCTGCTGCACCTGGTGTTTGAAAATATTGCCGAACTGAGCCTTGATGACCAGTGGCTGAGGGGACAAATGGACGCCTTGATGACGGCCACGGCACCGCCATTGACCCTGCGCCGGCTTGATGACGTGGAGCGACGCTTGAAGGACGTGATGTTCAAGCAAAAAGATGCCAAGGGCCATGCCCTGCAAGCGCAAGAAGAGATGCGCAAGATGCTTGCCACCTTTATCGAGCGGTTGTCGCAGATAACAGAGTCCACCGGCAGTTTTCATGAGCACCTGGAGACCAGTGCGCGCTTGATCGAGCAGGCCAAGTCCTTGGTGGAAATTGCACCGGTGCTCAAGGATGTGGTGGGTGCTACGCGCAACATGGCGCACGACAGCAAAATTTCCCGCGACGAGTTGGTGGCCATGCGTGAACGTGCGTTGGCCACTGACAATGAAATCCAGAAATTACACCAGGAACTGGACCGCGTGAGCGCCTTGGCGCGCCATGACCCACTGACCGGCGCCCTGAACCGCAAGGGTCTGGACGAGGCGGTGGACCGCGAGGTCTCCAACGTGAGGCGCAAGGACACGCCGCTGTGCGTGGCCTTGTTGGATATTGATAACTTCAAAAAGTTGAACGACTCCATGGGCCATGCCACCGGAGATGTCGCTTTGGCGCATTTGGCAAACGTGGCCCGCGAATGCATGCGCCCGCAGGACACGCTGGCCCGCTATGGTGGTGAAGAATTTGTGATTTTGCTGCCCGACACACCGCTGGACAAGGGCATCGAAGCGATGACCCGTTTGCAACGTGAGCTGACCAAAAACTTCTTCCTGGCGGGGACCGAGAAAATAATGATCACCTTCAGCGCCGGTGTCGCGCAGCTGGACAAGGATGAAAAGGGTGCCGACGCCATCAAACGGGCGGACCAGGCCATGTACCTTGCCAAGCGGGCAGGTAAAAACCGGGTGGTAGGTGTTTGACACATAGATTGGGAAACGTATGAACTATCTGATTTTGGGACTGCTTATTTTCTTGGGGGCCCACTCCATCCGCATCGTGGCAGAAGACTGGCGCACACGCGCTAGGGCGCGGTGGGGTGAAGCCGCTTTCAAGGGCGTGTATTCAGTGGTGTCCCTGGTGGGTTTCGGGCTGATTATTTATGGTTTTGGTTTGGCGCGCGAAGTCCCCTCCATGTTGTGGATGCCGCCACGCGGCATGCGCCATGCGGCTTCGCTGTTGACACTTTTTTCCTTTGTGTTTCTGGCCGCCGCGTATGTGCCCCGCAATGCGATCAAGGCGCGCTTTCACCATCCGATGGTGTTAGGCGTGAAGATATGGGCCCTGGCGCACTTGCTGGCCAATGGCAGCGTGGCGCATGTGTTGCTGTTTGGCGCGTTTTTGGCTTGGGCAGTGTTGGATTTCATTGCATCACGCCGGCGTGACCGCGCATTGGGCACGACGTACCCGGCAGGCACCACGGCTGCCACCCTGACCACGGTGGCAGTGGGCGTGGGCGCTTGGGCTGTATTCGCCCTGTACCTGCATGGGCTGTTGATCGGAATTCGGCCGTTCGGCTGATTCGGCGACTGGGCTGCGGCTAACCGCTACTTGGTCATCCACCACTGGATGATGAACTTGGCGACGAAACCGACCATGCCGAAGGCCAGCCCGATAAAAATCACAAAGGTGCCGAACTTGCCGGCCTTCGATTCCCAGGCCAGGTGGCCAATGATGAACAGCATGTAGAGCATGAAGCCCCCCACGCCAAAGCTGAGCCCAAAACCGGCAATTTGTTCTTCAGAATAGCCAAACATCAGCGATTCCCCTGAGGCGCTGGGGGTGTCGCTGGCGGTTCGCGGGGCTCCAGGGTGGAGGTGTCCACCAAGTCACGGTAGGCATGCCAGCTGGCGTGGCCGAGCATCGGAATGACCGGGATCAAACCCAGCAGCAATGAGCCCAAACCCAGCAGGGTAAAGACCATGATCAATGTGGCCCAGATCGCCATGGGGCCCGGATTGGCCAGCACGGTTTGCCAGCTGGTCAGCACCGCCTGTGTCAGGGTCACGCGGCGGTCCAGCAGCAAGGGCATGGACACCACGCTGGAGGCAAACAGCGGTGCCGCCATGATGCCGCCCAAGGCCAGCCACAACTCGAACAGCCAGCTGTCCGGGTTCAGCATGACGTGGTGCACAAAATCCAGTGGCGTGTTGATGGGTACTGGGGCCAGCAGCGTGATCAGGGCTGCGGATGTCAGCACCCAACCCGTGGCGGCCAGGGCCAGCAGCGCACCAAACTGCACCATGCACCAGTAGTCGTTGCCCCATTTGTTGAAGTTGTTGTTTTGCCAGTTCAGCCAGGTCTTGAGCACGACACTGAAGTCGGCTCTTTCACCCCGCTCCAGGGCGCGGCTCAGGGCGTACAGACTGGTGGCCAATACCGGAGCCACCACCATGAAGCCGGAAATTGCGCCCGCCAGCAACCAAAACCGGTTGTAGGCGTAGCCGATGATGAACGCGCCGGCCACCACCATCACCGATCCATGCGCCAGGCTCACCCAGCCGGTGCGAACCATGTCCTGCCACGCCCGGACCAGCCAGACAAGGGGTTGCATGGGGCCGATGGTGCGTACCCGGGGCAGTGGGAGTGGGTTGTTAGGCATGGGAATGTTGGTTAGGGTGTCGCCACAGTGTAGACGTTCATAATGGCGTTTTTTTGCTTACAGGAGATGTTTGATGTCCCGTCCCGTACTTGATGAGTCCAGCATCCACCCCGCCATTCGGGAGCTGGTTGCAACAAAGCACCTGGATATTGTGAAAGAAGTGCAGGCGGCAGTTGCCGCCCATGCGGTGGTGGTGGTGGGAATGGGGATGAACCCAATGCCCAAACGCGCCAAGGCGGCGCTGGATGCGGCCGGTGTGGCCTACACCTATCTGGAATACGGCAACTACCTGAATAACTGGCGCCGCCGCAATGCCCTGAAAATGTGGACTGGATGGGGCACATTTCCCATGGTGTTTGTCAAAGGCACCCTGGTGGGCGGTGCCGCCGATGTGGAGAAACTGATTGCCAGCGGCGAGCTGAAAAAACTACTCGCCTGAGACTGGTAAGGCCTGCACTTACTGCTTGGTCGCTGCCGGTGTTGAGGGAGTTGCTGGTGTGCCGGGGGCGACTTTACCGGACTTTGGGCCCATTTTTGGACCGTGGTCATTGCCATGGCGACCGCCCATTTGTGCGTGTTCGCTGTCAAACGTCTTCTTTTGTTCGGCGCTGAGTGCGGCATAGAACGTCTTGGTGGCCTCGTCGCGTTGGTCCATTGCAGCCATCATGTCGGCGTGGTGTTGGGTGCGCAGGGCCTTCATTTTCTCAATACGTTCAGGCGTGGTGAGCTTTGCCATCTCTGCACGGTCCGGGTGCTGGCCCATCATGTTGGCGGGTGGCTTCATGGCGGCGCTAAAAGCTGTCCACGCGCCTTCTTGTGAGGCGGTGATTTTGAGCTTCGCACGCAGATCCGCTTTGTGCTTTGCCATCCGGGCTTCCATTTTGGCGGAGTCCATTTTGCCCATGGAGCCCTTGCCGTCCTGGTTCATCATGCCGGCTTCGCCCATCATGCCGCGATGATCGCCCATGGGGCCGGTGCCCTGCGAGAACACGGCGAACCCTGCGCTAGCCAAAAGACCGGCAACGACGAGTGATTTGAATACGGGTTTCATGGTGGTTCCTTTTTGTAAGGCCTGCTGCGGGAATCGCTTTTGGCTTGGGGTCCAGTGTGCGACCCCTATGTATCCGCCGCATTGCGGTGGGATAAGGCAATGTAAAGTTGCATGAAAATTGTTAAATGGTTTCAAAAAGGTAGATATGTTTAAAAACGTGATGGTGTACCGCATGGTGTCGGGCTGGTCTGCAACGCAGGCGCAGTTGGAAGAGGCGCTGGACGGCGCGCGCTTCGTGGAGTGCGGTGCTTCGCAGGAAAAGTCGGTGGGGTGGATTGAACCGCGGGGTGAGGCGCATGGCCCACTGGTGGAAATTGTGGGCGGCCAGTGGCTACTCAAGCTGCAAATTGAGGTGAAGACCGTCCCGGGTTCGGTGGTCAAACGAAAGGTGCAAGACCAGTTGGACCACATCGAGGCGACGACCGGGCGCAAACCCGGCAAAAAGGAAAAGCGGGAACTGCTGGAGGACGCGCGGCTGGCACTGCTGCCCATGGCGTTCACCAAACAATCCAGCGTCATGGTGTGGATTGACCCCAAAGCCCAACTGCTGGTGCTGGACTCGGGCAGCCAGGCCAAGGCCGATGAGGTAATGACGGGCCTGATCAAAGCGGTCGAAGGCTTGGCAGTGATGCTGATCAACACCCAGACCTCACCCGCCGCGGCCATGTCTCACTGGTTGTCGACCCGCGAGGCGCCACAAGGCTTCAGTGTGGACCGGGAGTGTGAGCTCAAGGCGGCCGACGAATCCAAGGCGGTGGTGCGCTACACCCGCCATGCGCTGGACACCGATGAGGTCAGCCAGCACATTGCCACCGGCAAGGTGCCGACCCGTTTGGCGCTGACTTGGGGGGACCGGGTCTCGTTCGTGCTGACCGAGGCCTTGCAGCTGAAGAAGGTCACGTTCTTGGATGTGGTGTTTGAAGGCGCGCCCGCGTCACCGGGTGACCGCAAGGACGATGGCTTTGACGCCGACGCCGCTATTGTCACCGGAGAACTGGTGCAACTGATTCCGGATTTACTGGAAGCCCTGGGCGGAGAAGTCGCGCTGGCCGCCTAGTTGCGGCGATGGTCGCCGCCGTGGTGCTCGTCCCGGCGATCCTCGTGGCCGTGGCGACCATGACCACGATCTTCGCTCCAATGGCGGCGGTTGTCATGTTCATAACCTCTCTCTTGGTGGCCGCGATGACGGTCCTCACGGTAGTCGTTGCGGTAGTTGACCTGGGGGTGGCGTATGTCCCGGTCTGAAGCATGGTAGCTGGGTTGGTGTTGGTTGACACCCATGGCGATACCGGCTCCCGCCGCTCCACCAATAGCGCTGCCAATCACGGCACCGTTGCGTCCCCCCACTGATTGCCCCAGTACGGCACCTGCTGCGGCACCTACACCGGCACCAACCACGGTACCAACGTTATTAGCGTGTGCCGCGTGCACCAAAGCAAACAAGGCCAAGGCCGCGACCACGGACCGCATTAACGCGAATGGGGATGAAAGAGTGTGAAATGTCTGCATGTCAGAGGGGTGGGCCTTGCGCCCATGCCGCTAAACGTAGCGGCTTACTTCCCTCTAACGGCCGGGCGTGGGCCGGGATGACCTTGGTAACAAGGTCTTACAACTGCGCGGACGGTTTAAGTCAGTCCTTGGTCTTCATGGCGCAGGTGCTAAAGCCAAAGATGGCGTATGGTGGGCACCAGCCTATGGCTCCCGTGGCCAAGGGCACCACCCCCACCCACCCCCACATACCGACGGTGCCGGTCGCGGCCAAACCGATCAGTACCAAACCAAGGGCAATACGGGCGATGCGGTCTATGCCGCCAACGTTGAGTTTCATGATGCATTCCTAAAGAGTTGTTGATGGCTGGATTAGGCGCGGTGTGGTCTGCAATGTCTGTGACACAAGTCACCCACGGGTTTGCGCCGTCAGAACTCAATACGCTCAAAATCTTCTTTGGAAGAGCTGCAATCGGGGCAACGCCAGCCATGGGGAACTGCATCCCACCGCGTGAGAAGCTTGTGCCGTGCTGATGGCTGCATGTTGATTTTGCTCAGGTCGCCCGCGTAGTGGGCGACGACGCGATGGTCCATCAACGAAAACCACAGCGGGGAGAAGTAGGCCACGGTGATCATGGTGGCATAGCCTGCCGGTAGCTGGGGTGCCGCATCAAAATGCCGAAGTGCCTGGTAGCGCCGCGTCGGGTGGGCGTGGTGGTCAGAGTGCCGTTGCAGGTGGTACAGCAGGATGTTGCCGACAATGTGGTTGCTGTTCCAGGAGTGCTCTGGTTCGCAGCGCACGTAGCGGTTGGACGTGTCCTTTTGGCGCAGCAGCCCGTAATGCTCAACGTAGTTCACCACCTCCAGCATGGACGCGCCGTACAGCCCTTGCAACACCAGAAAAACCAGCACCGGCCACCCCAACCAGACTGCCAAACCGCCGTAAAACACAAGGCTCAGAGTCCAGGCCTGAAGGTTGTCATTGTCGATATTCCACACGCTTTTGCCCTGCCGGTTCAGGCGTTCGCGCTCCAGTTCCCAAGCTGAGCGCAGACTGCCTAAAACCGTGCGCGGCAAGAATGCCCAGAAGCTCTCCCCCATGCGAGCGCTTGCCGGGTCTTCCGGGGTGGCGACCCGTTTGTGATGGCCGCGGTTGTGCTCCACATAAAAGTGCCCGTACATGGTGGGTGCTAACGCGATCTTGGCCAGCCAGCGGTCCAGGGTTTCCTTTTTGTGCCCCAACTCATGCGCCGTGGCAATGCCAATGCCGTTAAAGGAGCCCACGGACAAGACCAATCCGGCAAAGGCGTACCACGGCAAGGACTGTGTCGCGGCCAGCCATGCACCAAACACCGTGCCCGCAATTTGGAAGGGCACATAGGCCCAGACCAATGCGCGGTAGAAAGAGTCCTGATCGAGTTGCGCAACCGCAGACTCAGGGGGGTTGCTGAAGTCTTCACCAAATGCCACGTCAAGCAAGGGCATGAACAGGTGGACGAAGACAGGGGCAAACAGGAGGCACCACCATTGGCCGCTCCATACAAATGCGAGCAAGGACCCTGTAAATGCCACAGGTATGGAGGGACTGAGGAGCCACAGCCAGCGCTTGTCGCTCCAATTGTTGGTGCTGTTCTTGTCTGTCAATGCGTGGGCCATAGCGGTTCTCCTCGTTTTTAGTGTGTTGACCGGAGTCAAGTATTGGTACAAGCAGAGAATCTGAACACCGCTAATAATGCCGTCTAATCGTCATTAACCGCCAACCCGACAATTCGGATTTTAAAAAAGAGCCACCCATTGAGCAATGCCCCACTCGCTCCGGGTATGCCATTTGTGCATCCCACGTACGCCAAAATGCTCTGCATCACGCTGCGTGGATTGGGCATCGACGTGGACGCCGCGTTGCACAAGGCCAATATGCCGCCATGGGCTGCGCTGTCCACCTCGGACGCCTTGCTGGACGAAACACGCCAGCAGCGTGCGGTTTGGTACCTCACCCATTCGAACCTTGCGATCGAAGAGATCGCTGGCCGACTCGGGTTTGAGGACACCTCCAATTTCAGTCGTATCTTCAAGCGCTGGCTTGGTTGCCTGCCCAGTGAGACGCGACGGGCCGCGCTTGATGCGTTGAAGAAGTCCCAAGCAAATCCATAAACGGGTCCAGCGGTCGACTCAAACGGGTGCAGTGACACCCTCGACCAAAACCATGACGGCGGGCTCCAAATAGTTTCCGGCAACGTGAACTCTACCCGTGCTTTGCTGCTGCGTGCGCTGTGATCAGCGAGTTGCCCACTCCACAGATTGCAATAACGAAAATTCCGACCCAGGCCCAAGTATCGGGCGCATGGTCGAAGACCAGCCAGCCCAAGCCCGTAGCAAACGCAATTTGCGTGTACAGGTAGGGCGTCAATACCGGGGCTGACGCGCACATGTAGGCGCGAATCAGCATCAGGTGGCCGAACGTTCCCAAAAATCCCACCAAAACAAACCAGGGCCAGTGCGCCAACAGGGCGGAGGTGTTCCAGCTGAACACAACAATCGGCGTCATGATTAGCGTCCCCACCAGCCCGGTATAGAAATGGGTGGTGTAAGGATTTTCCTCGCCACTTAAGCGGCTGGTGAGCACCTGAAACCACGCATAGGTGGTGACCAGCAGTGCCGGAAATAGCAGGGCCCAGCTGAACACCTTGCCGCCCGGGCGAATGACCAGCAGCACGCCTACAAATCCTATCGCCATCAGAATCCATCGGCTGGTGGACACCGGATTTTTAAGTGCCCACGCCGCGAACACAATAGCTACCAGTGGCGTCAGCATCACCATGGCGGTGAACTCTCCGACCGGCAAATATTGCAGGCCAAAGAACGAACAGGCACTGGTGATCAGGAGCAGCACGCCACGCAAGGCCTGAAAACGCGGGTTGGGGGTTGTCAGCAACTGGCGGCCCTGCATTGGAAAGCGCAAAGCGAAAGTCACGGTCGCTTGAAACAGGTAGCGGAACCACAACAGCATCAGCACCGGTGCCAGTGTGGTGGCATGTTTGGTGGCCGTGTCGAGTCCCGCAAAGGCGAGCGTGGTCAAAACGATCAGCAAGATACCGATACCGTGTTGGGTGCGCCAGAATGCGATCATCGAATTTGACCCTTGGAAAATTTTCATTTTTGGATCAAATCGACGTCGTTGACGCCATCGCCCGCAGTGCCGCCCCGTTGACGATCTCGATGTGTTCGCGCCCCAGCGTAACCCAGCCTTCGCGCTCAAAGCGGCGCAGCAGCCGGGTGACGATTTCGCGCACCGTGCCCAGCTCATTGGCCAAGGCTTGGTGGGAGATGGCCAGATGCTGGCCGCGCCCCAATAACGCAGCGGCCAGACGGCGATCCAGCTTTTGGAAGGCAACGGCGTCGATCAGGGTGGTGAGGTCGGCCATGCGCTCGGCAAACAGACCCAGCACCTCGTTGCGAAAGGCGGGCGTGTCCAGCCAGGCCTGGAAGATGTGCGGCGCAATCAATATCAGCGTGCTGGGCTTGGTGGTGATGCCGTGCGCCGACAGCGGCTGCGTGCGAAACAGGCAGGCCGAAGACACCAGACACAGCTCGCCCGGCACCACCCGGTACAACTCCAGCGTGCGGCCGTCTTCGGAGCTGCGGGAGACTTTGATTTCGCCCTCCAGCACCAGCGGGAAGCCTTGGCAGGGTGCGTTCTCGCTGAACAGCACGGTGCCCGCGGGCACCTGCATCGGCTGTCCGGTGGGGCCCAGTGTGTCGAGTTGAGGTTGTACCTGCGCCAAAGCGGGGTACAGGGCTGGCTTGAGGGCGCTGGAGGTGGACATACGGGCGGATGAGGGTTTACAGGTCAAATAGGGCTGAAGGCCCCGTGGAATATGCGCAAGCAGCTATGAAAATAGTAGCGCAAACCCACTCAGGCGACGGCGTAGCCTTCTTCGGCGATGGCGTGTGCCAGCACCTCGCGCGGCTGCTCGGATTGCACGTCGACCTTGTTGGCCGCACGGTCGATGGTGACTTCGGCTTGCGGGTCGGCCTGTTTTACGGCGCGGGTGACGGCTTTTTCGCAATGGCCGCAGGTCATGCCGGTGACGGTAAAGGTTTGGTTCATGGGTTCGCTCCTGTGGGGGGTTAATCGGGGATGGGTACTTCGGTATCCATGCCGAGTGTGAACCTTACCACCGTGGCAAGGTCAAGCAAAGAGATTTGTCGCAATTTGCGGTTGTGCGCCACTTAAATTGGCGCAATAATGGCGCAATTTCTCGTTTATGCGTCATCATGCCCAAGTTAACCCCACCCAAAGACCTTGATCGCCTTGTCCAGTTAGTGGCCCAGCATCCCAATGGCGTGGGTGTAGAGCTGCTCACGGCCGCCATGGGAGGTATGCATCGGCGCACGCTGCAGCGCCGCTTGGCTGTATTGGTGCAAGCCCGGCGATTGGACTTGGTGGGGCTGGGGCGTGCCGCGTGCTATGTGGTGCCAAGCGCGCCGCCTGTGTCCCCGTCAACGCCCGCATTTCTGCCGCTGTCGGTGCAAGAGCCGGGCGCGGATTACCCCACCGAGGCCTACATGCCGATCTCGCCCGAGGGTGAGGCTATCAAAGCCTATGTGCGCCAGCCGCGCCACCTGCGCAAGCCCGTGGGTTACCAGCAGCAGTTTCTGGAGGCCTACCAACCCAACGTTACCGCCTATTTGCCTCCCGGATTGCGTGCCCAACTGCACGTCCTTGGGCAATCGCCTGCCGCGCAAACCCCGGCGGGCACTTTTGCGCGCGACATTCTGAACCGCTTGCTCATTGATCTGTCCTGGGCTTCGTCGCGCCTGGAGGGCAACACCTATAGCCGCCTGGACACCGAGCGCCTGATCGCCCAGGGCCAGGTAGCGGATGGCAAGGATGCGCTGGAAACCCAGATGATCCTCAACCACAAAGAGGCCATCGAATACCTGGTGCACGATGCAGAGCGCGCCAGCCTCACGCCAGACACCCTGTTGGCGCTGCACGCCTTTTTGTCAGAGGGCTTGATGGCCGACCCCATGGCGGAGGGGCGCTTGCGCCAGTGCGCGGTGGCGATTGGTGGCAGCGTGTACCTGCCCCTCGCTTTGCCACAAGGCGTACAAGACCTGTTCGGCGTCGTGGTGCAAATGGCAGCCGAGATTGAAGACCCGTTCGAGCAGGCTTTCTTTTTGATGGTGCACTTGCCCTATTTGCAGCCGTTTGAGGATGTGAACAAACGCGTCTCGCGCCTGGCGGCTAACATCCCCTTCATCCGCCACAACCTGTGCCCGCTGTCCTTCATCGACGTGCCGCAGCAAGCTTACGTGGACGCGACCTTAGGTGTGTACGAACTCAACCGCGTGGAGCTGCTGCGCGATGTATTTGTGTGGGCCTATGCACGCTCCTGCCAGCAGTACGTGGCGGTGCAGCAAAACATGGGGCAGCCGGATATGTTCCGCTTGCGTTACCGGCGTGAGCTGGGAGCCATCGTGGCGGCGGTGGTGCGCCATATGGAACCCGCGTCCGCGGCAGTAGTCCGTGCGCGCATGCCTGCGACGGTGCAGGCCGATGACCAGGCGCACTTTGTGGCCTTGGCGCTGGCGGAGTTCAAGGCGCTGCATGCAGGCAAGGCGGTGCGGTTTGGTCTGCGTCCGTTGGAGGTGGATGGGTGGTTTACCCGCGTTGATGGCAGCAGTGGCAGATCAAGCGCTGCTTAAACAGATTTTTCTTCACTGGGGTCCATTTTTGGTGCCAACCTTACAGACCAATGGTTGCCTGGTTCTTGCTGGGCGATTAGCAGGTCATAGGTGCGAATCATGTCCAGTAAACCAGAGTGGCCATAGGTTTGTGGAGAAAAGGCTGGATCAGTGCGCTTGAGATATGCACCAAGCGGGCCTAAACCAACTTTACCCTCGGACGTGTCGCCTGCCAGAAGACCTACGGCTTCGATGACAAATTTTGGACGTCGTTGGATTGCAGTTTTCGCACTTTCGGACTTTGGGGACTCGGCTTTAGTCGCGGAAATCTTGACTGTTTCGTTGCTGACTGCGGATGCCTCGTGCCCCGTAGTTGGTTCAGGCTTTGTCCATTCAAAAAATTGGTCGCTGGCATTCCGTAATGCGTCCGGTGTTTTTGCCTCTCCTACGATACACACCGTGGCTCCTCGTTCTCGGAGTTTCCTGGTAGTGCAACATTCATTCTGTAGTTTCCCGAACCAATGAAACATGACTTCGTGGGGAAGTGTTTCTGAATTCGGTTTTGGATATTTTTAAATCAGGCCCCTGCCAGGCCGCCGGAGGCCCCCCC
>Ga0247839_1001994_pt1 | contig 31697 bp, 28 predicted proteins | sample LaCruzMarch2015__6_FD_192405 | JGI IMG/M metagenome (GOLD analysis project Ga0247839, IMG submission 192405) | Freshwater microbial communities from meromictic Lake La Cruz, Castile-La Mancha, Spain - LaCruzMarch2015_16m | ecosystem: Environmental > Aquatic > Freshwater > Lake | place: Spain... | reverse complement strand
GCGTTGACGGCGGATGCCGTCGCGGCGACCCAATCGTTGTTGTTGAATGTATCTGGCGGCGGCACACAAGGTGGCGGCGAGCAGGGTGGTGGCGAGCAGGGTGGTGGATATGGCAATATGTTCCCCGGCGGCGGAGGGGTAGATCCGAATAATCCATTCACTCCGGGGGGTAACGGTAACGGTGGCGATGGTGATCTTCCTGCGACTCGGATATGATAAGGCGTTTGATTACGGGATAAGTGGACACTGTTTGAAATATTTAGCTTTGCAGAATTAAGGCCCTGTATGAAAAAAATTAAAATTTTGATACCAATTCTGGTCGGGTTGCTGATCGGACAGTTGTTTGCGGACAGCGAGCGACCACTCAGTGTCATTAATACTATCCGGATGGGCTATAATGACAATCTATATCATAAGGACAGCGGTGTAAGCAGCGCCTCATCTTTTGTAACAGATATCGTCGATCTCTCTTTTCGTGCTTCACTTTCCGACCGCACCGATTTGATGGTTAAATCACAGATCAATCTGATGCAGGATGATGGTGGTACTGAGTTTCTTCCTAACCTGTACGCGACACTTAGTCACTCAGTTTCACCACGGTTGCTTTTGCAACTCTCTGAATATTACCGTAGCGGAGACAGGTCTGGTGGGACTACAAATTTGGATGCTCGATACGTCTATTTTAATAACAGAGTGGGTGCTTCTGCGGATTATGTGCTAACCAGCAAAGACCGGATACAGGGAACGTTAGCTCACGATGTTGTGCGGAATGAAGATGATGTTAAGGTGCTTAAGCTTGATACAACGACCGTGGAAGCGGGAACGTCGTGGAGGCGGGAACTCACTTTGCAGCGGACCTACTCCACCCTCAATTTAAAACAGCGATGGGTGACGTATGACAATCAAGATTCTTCTTTTCAAGCGACGGATCTTTCGGCTGGACTCAGCCACACATTCACTCCGAAATGGCAGGGAAGTGTCGAGGGTGGCGTGTCGCAAGTGCGTCCGGATTTTTCCGGAACAGCTTCGAATACTGCCACCATCACTCCTATCTTCAATGCAGGATTGGTATTCAGTCCCTCTCCGAGAACCCGCTTTTCCACTGACTTAGGCCACAGTTATTCAGCATCTGATGATAGTGGCTTTGGTGGGCAGACCACGACGGACTTGCGTTTTGGTGTCCAGCACGAAATAACAGCGAAACTGATGGTGAAGGCGACTGCCCGGTTCTCAAAAACAGACTATGCTGCAGAAGATAATCAGAAGACGGCGAATACCTCGGATCAGACCGACCGCATGAATCTCGACTTGCGCTTTTCCTATAAGCTTAATCGGATAAATTTCATCGAGCTGGGCATGCGGCACGGCGAAAGAAGCAGCGACAGTGGTTCCGACTGGAAGCAGAACGTAGTTGATATCGGCTGGCGAGTTGAGTTGAAGTAAAAACTACCGTCGGTGTTTTATAAAATTATGGTGAGGTTTTACCGCCTCACCATCATCATTTAAACGAGGGCTGAATAATGAGTGAGAATCCGAAGAAAGAAACGACATTACACTTTTTGGATTACTGGAGGGTTATTCGCTCTCGCAAGGAAATCGTTCTGGCAGTTCTTTTCCTAGTGGTGATTACCGGGACGGCCTATACTTTTACCCTGCCGAAGATATATGCTGCACAGGCTCGCATCGAAGTTAACAATGACAGCGTGGATATTGATCCTTTCGGTGCGTCATCTTCGAGTGGAGGTGGAATGAGGGGGTACGATCCTTATTTTCTCCGTACACAGTTCGAAATTATTCAGTCTAAACCGATCCTTTACGAGGTGATCAACCGGCTTAACTTGCAGGAGGTGTGGGGCAGGAAGGATGAGAAAATCCCGAAAGAAGTGGCATATAAAATGTTGCGATCAAGTCTGGAAGTCAGCCAGTACCGTGATACCAGTTTGATTTCGTTGACAGCTCAACGGCAGGATCCTAAAGAGGCGGCTCGTATCGCTAACGAACTGGCCGATGTCTATCGTGACGCCCGCCTGGATCTTAAATATAAAGAAATGACCCGCGCGATGGACGCTTTGAGTCGCGAGCTTGAGAAGCAGCAGGAAAAAGTAGACGTGGCTTCAAAACGCGTGGAAACACTTCGTCAGGAGCTCGATATCACTGTTCTGCCGAATTCATCTGGCAGTTCTGAAAACAGTGTCGAAAAACTTCGCTTGCAGCAGTTGGAGGGTGATCGTATTGCCGCCCGTGTGGAAATGTTAGTAGGCAAGGCTCGTTCTGAGCAGCTGGACGGCATGAATAACGAAGACCTGTTGACGGCATCTGCCTATCTCACGCAGGATCCTTTTGTAGAAGCGATGCGTACTCAGATTAAGGATTATGATGTTGCCCTGACTTCGCTGCTCGAAAATTACGGAGCGAATTATCCAGAAGTGAAACAGACGCAGGCGGCCCGTGACGAATTGGTGGTCAAGCTAACGAAAGCTCTTGACGGTATTAAAAAAGGAACACGGGCGCAGTACATCGTAGCCAAATCAAAATTTGAAGCGCTTGAAGAAGAATTACGTGGAGTGCGAACCAGCGATCAGGAGTCGCAACGCGAAAAGTTTGTGCCTTTTAATAAAGCTCAGCAGGAACTTGAGCTCCAACGTGCGATCATGAACGCACTTAAATCCCGCATTGCACAGGAGGGAATCACGTTACAGGTTCCCCGCACTCCGGTTGAAATTGTCGATGCTGCTGAGGAGTCAAGCCGTCCGGTGAGTCCAAATCTGATTCTCAATGTACTGATGAGCATATTTATCGGCCTTGGATCCGGCATAGGACTGGCCTACTTTATTGAATATCTTGACACGTCTATTAAGACGGCTGACGACGTTGAGCGCTGGATTGAGTTGCCGGTTCTCGGGCTCATTCCACAGAAGGTGCGTCCGCTTATTGAAGAAGGTCCGGATAGTGAACACGCTGAGGGGTACCGCGTGTTGCGGACGAATATGGCTTTTGCGGATGCCGGCGGACCCCGAAAGGGCGCTTTTGCTGTGTTGAGCAGCGGTGCCGGTGAAGGGAAATCAACCACCGCTTTCAACTTAGCCTATGTTTGCGCGCAACAGGGTGAAAAAGTACTGCTGGTCGATGCCGACTTGCGCCGTCCCGTACAGCATACTATTCTGGGCGTGTCTAATCGCTTTGGATTAACCAATGTACTCTTGCGCGATGTGCCGGTTGAAGAGACGATAAAAACGACCAGCGTTCCCAATCTTCACTTTCTCCCAAGCGGACGTTTGCCGCGTACCTCTCTGGGTGTGCTTGATCCGAAGCGTATCAGTGAGCTGGTACACAGTTTGAAGTTGAAGTATGACGTAATTATCTTTGATACGCCGCCGTTGGTTGGTATCAGCGATTCGGCCGTTATAGCCAAGGAAATGGATGGTGTGGTACTGGTAGTACAATACCGTAAATATCCGCGCGACATGATTATTCGTGCCAAACAGATGCTGGATACGCTCGGTGTTTCGCAGGTTGGTGTGGTGCTTAACAACATCAATATCATGCGCGACGATTACTACTACTATTACCACTCATACTATTCTAACTATCAATATTACCGTTCACAGGAAGCGAATCCGGCTGTTTCTCAGGAACCTCGTGGCGCGGCCTAAAAGGAGCATGGATGAAGAAAATTGGGATACTTTCAGTATTATTAGCGGCTGTTGTTCTGGTGGGTTGCAACAGTCGGCCGGTGATGATGGATGATACAGTTGGATTGTATAAGTTGCGTTCACTGGATCCTCTGCAGATCAGTCTGCTGGGTATACCGGCTGAAAAGCAGATCGATACCATCATTGATGAAAAAGGAACGATAACACTTCCCTATATTAATGATCCGGTCCAGGCTTCCGGCCTGACCACTTCTGAGCTGGAACGCAAAATTCAGCACATTTATACCGATGGGCAGATTTACCGTAATATCACAGTCAACATCTCCACAACGGCTAAAATCTACTACATGGAAGGCGAGGTGCGTACTCCACAGGAATATCCGCTGAACCGGCGCATTACTTTGATGCAAGCAGTTGCTGCCGCTGGCGGATACACTGACTACGCCAACAGAAACAAAGTTACAATTACTCGCAACGGGAAGATAATGAAGTTCGATATTAAAAATATTGAAAAACATCCCGAGCTGGACGTTCCGGTTGAATCGGGTGACCGGATTAAGGTTCACCGCTCTCTTTTATAACCTGTGCCGCCATGCAGTGTTGTTCCGGTCTGATTAGGACGGAATTTTTATTTCCGAAAAGGTCGGATATCAGAATCAAGCTGGAACCGGATGTCTTTTATTTCCGGGATGCCCGGAACCGAAGAAATCTTCTTGAGCATGTGTGCCTTGGGTAGGCGGCGCAATTCGATCAGCCAGCCCGGATGATCCGCATGCACATATAAGATTCCATTTTTAAAATGCGAAGGTCGGGCGTGTTTTGCAAGCTGTTCGCCAACGATCATCGGCCACCGTTCGGATATCTTTTCAGGCAGTGACACAGTTTCGGATTCGTTCTTCTGGAGCATTCCGTTGAGGATGGCACCGATAGGCTTTTCCGGACGTCGCTCAGAGGGTGGAAACGGGTCTTCCAGACGAAACCGTTCTCTGGCTAATTCCCATTTCAGATGCTGTTCGGGTGTCTGTTTCATATTGTTCTTCGGCAGATGACAGTTTGTAAAAAAGTTTAAAATCAATAGACTATACATAGAAAAAGGATGTGGCGCACTTTGAATTCAATTCATGACTATAGGTTTTCTTTGCTATTGATGCCGGTGCTTCTGGCTGTGTCGGCCTTTTTTTCCTGCACAGAAACTGCGCTTTTTTCACTATCTCCGGATGCCGCACGCCGCCTGCGGACACACCGGAGGATTGATGATCTGCTGACGTTGCTGCATAAGGATCCCTCCGGACTGTTGACGGCCATTCTGTTTGGGAATCTAGTCGTTAATGTTCTGTTCTTTTGTACCGGAGCCGAAGCAGCCGGACGGTTGGCCGAAGGCCGCGGAGAGTGGTTCGAAGCTCTTGGCGGCGCACTAATTCTGCTGGCCGTTATTGTATTCGGCGAGATCATTCCGAAAACAATTGGGATCACTCATCCATCCGGCGTTCTGCATATCACCGCTGCGCCTTTACGGAGCTGGTTCTATCTTACCCGCCCGTTTCGTCTCTTCATCCGCTGGTTGCTCGGCCGCCTTGGATTGCACGATGACGGCATAGCCTCGTCCGGCAGAAACTATCTGACACCTGGCGAACTTAAAGAACTGCTGGATGCAGTTCAACATGAGCCGGGATTTGGTTCGCACGAGAAAGAAATTCTTGAGGACATTGTTAATCTGCCCGATGTGCGTGTGCGGGAGGTTATGATTCCTCGGGTTAAGGTGCTTCGCAGGCGGCTCGATGTGGATCGTCGCGAATTGCTTGAACAGGCTCGCCGGCACGAATATAGCCATGTGCTGATCTATCGAGACAAAGATGATGACCCTCTGGGGTATGTCGGTATTGGGGATCTTTTCATGGATGGTGGACGGACGGAATCTCTTGAGCCTTTTATTCATCCGCTCAGTTTTGTTCCCGAGACCAAGCGGGCCGACGTACTGTTACGCGAATTCATGACCCATGACTGGCCGATGGTGGCGGTGGTTGACGAATACGGCGGACTGGCGGGCATTGTTACGATTGAAGATCTGCTGGCAGAAGTAGTTGGCGATTTTGAACCGGAAACGGCTACGGAAGTCCAACAGCTGGATGAAGTAACTTATCGACTGGATGGACAACTTCCCATTCGAGCCTGGCGTGAGCTTTTCACCGGATTTCTTCCCGGTCAGGAAAAGGATGCATTGGCTTTCGATACGCTTGGCGGCTTTATAATTTCCCTGCTCGGTCGTATGCCTTGTCCTGGAGACTCCGTTTCTGTACGGAATCTTCAGCTGACCGTTGAGACAATGCATCACCGCCGGATTGGTGTGGTGTTATTGCGCCTGAATGAACCGGAGGTGCAGGTATGAACGTCTGGCTGTCCATCTGGTTGATTCTACTGTCTTTTATTTTCGTGGCTCTTTTTTCAGGACTTGAGACCGGAGGTTATTTGCTCAACCGCATCCGGTTGCGCTCCCGTGTACGGCAGGGCGATCATGCTGCCCGTCACCTGCAATACAGCCTGCGTGATGCACACCGGTTTATTTTCACCGTATTGATTGCCAATAATATAGCGAGTTACATCATAGCCAGAGAGGTAACCAGACTCTATTCTGCTGGCGGCTTGCAGATTCACAGCGAGTTGCTTTTCGGAATCATCCCGTGGAACTCCGAAGCCGCCGCGACGCTTACGCTTCTTCTCCCGCTGTTTCTTTTTGGTGAACTCATCCCAAAAAATATTTTTCGTCACCACGCCGAGACGCTTATGTACCGGTTTTCTGCGCTACTCCGTCTTGTTCAGTGGATATTATCCCCGGCAACGGCCTTTCTGAAAGCGCTCTTCAATCTGCTTACCGGCGGACGTGGCCGTCGTGAAGAGCTGGACGGGTTCTCGCTTTCTCTTCAGGGGCTCCGTGAATATTTTTCCGAGGACACACGCCGGACGACCTTAAGCACCCATCAGCATGGCATGATCGACAACCTCGTTGCCATGCACCGAACTTTTGCGCAAAACGTCATGAAGCCGGCTGCAAGCATGACGCAGGTTTCAGAAAAGGCATCTGTCCGGCAGGTTCTCGACCTGATGCGTACCCGGAATGTTGATCAGGTAGCTGTTTACCGCAGTTCGGCCCGTATCGTTACCGGGTTTATCGATCTTTTCGACCTGATGGATACGGCCTTAAGTCCGGAAGACCCGGTTAAGCCGCTGCTACACAAAGCTGTTCGCGTAACATCCGATATGCCGCTTACCCGTGCTTTCAGGTTACTCCGGAAACGTGGCGAACAGACTGCAGTGGTCGTGGATCGCTCCGTCCGGGTGGTTGGACTGTTGCACATACGCGACATTGCCCGTTACATCGTCCGGGACGCTTGATAATTCACTGAAAACCCGGTTGAACGGGAGTTGCGGGAGATACCAAGCCGTGCTATATCTAGCGGCCTCAAGGGTGAAAAGCCCAATATATGGTGGTTTTTAAGCAAATGGCTAACGAAGACAAAAAGCACGTTTACGACGAAAGTAAGATTAAAACCCTATCGTCCCTTGAACATATCCGGGCCCGTGCCGGGATGTATATCGGTCGAACCGGCAACGGCAACCATTACGACGATGGAATCTATGTCCTGCTCAAGGAAGTTGTCGATAACGCCATCGACGAGTTCATCATGGGGCACGGTAAGAAGGTCGAAATCACCATTGAAGAAGATACGGTGAATGTGCGCGACTATGGACGCGGAATTCCTCTTGGTAAAGTCGTCGAATGCGTTTCGCGTATCAATACCGGTGCCAAATACAACGATGACGTTTTCCAGTTCAGCGTCGGACTTAACGGTGTCGGCACGAAAGCTGTCAACGCGCTTTCCAGCTATTTCGTCGTCCGTTCCCATCGCGACGGGCATTTTGTTGAAGCTCGTTTCAATCAGGGTGTTCTTGACGAGGAGGAGAAGGGTTCCGCAAAGAATGAAGAAAACGGAACCTTCATCAGCTTTTCGCCGGATCCTGAAATTTTCAAAATTTACAAATTCCGTGAAGATCACGTTGAGCGCCGCCTGCGCTTCTACTCCTATCTCAACGCCGGACTTACGCTCATCTTTAACGGTAAAAAAATTGTTTCTGAAGGCGGACTGCTCGATTTGATCGCCGACGAAAGTGAGTTCGAAAAAGTTTACGAGCCATTCCACTACCGCGATAAGATGCTCGAAATCGCTTTTACGCACACCAACCGCTTCAGTGAAGACTACTACTCGTTCGTCAACGGCCAGTTCACTGTTGATGGCGGCACCCATCTTAGCGCCTTCAAGGAAGGTGTTCTCAAGGCAGTCAACGAATACTCCGACAGCAAGTTCGACGGCGACGATGTGCGCGAAGGAATTCTCGGCGCCATTGCTATTCGCCTCAAGGAGCCGGTGTTTGAGTCGCAGACCAAAAATAAATTGGGTAACACCGAAATACGCGCCGATCTGGTCGCCGACATTAAAAAAGCCATTGTCGAAATGCTCCACCGCAATCGGCCGGAAGCCGATAAGCTGATCGAAAAAATTAAAGACAGCCAGCGGCTACGCAAAGAGCTTCAGGATGTCAAAAAGCTGGCTCGCGAGCGTTCCAAGGCGGTTTCTATTCGCGTCCCGCAGCTCAAAGACTGTAAGCAGCATTTCAGCAAAGAGAAGGGCACACACGACGACACGATGATTTTCATCACAGAAGGACAGTCCGCCGCTGGCTCGCTGGTCAGCTGTCGCGATGTTACCCGGCAGGCGATCTACACGCTTAAAGGCAAGCCGCTCAACGTCTGGGACCTTAAGCGCGATGCGCTCTATAAAAACGTCGAACTCTACAATCTCATGCGTAGCCTGAACATCGAGGACTCGGCTGGCGATCTTCGGTACGGCCACGTCATTCTCGCTACCGATGCCGATGTAGACGGTCTGCACATCCGTAATCTGATGATCACTTTCTTTCTGCGCTTCTTTGAGCCGCTGGTGCGCGACGGGCATCTCAAAATTCTGGAAACACCGCTTTTCCGCGTCCGTAATAAAAAGGAAACGCTCTACTGCTATTCAGAAAAAGAGCGCGATGACGCCGCTGAAAAGCTTGGGCGCAGTTGTGAGATGACCCGCTTCAAAGGGCTTGGTGAAATTTCACCCGGAGAGTTTAAAGCGTTCATCGGCAAAGAAATGCGGCTCACTCCGGTGGTGGTGGACGAAGACCACTCAATTCCTGAAGTGCTCACCTTCTACATGGGCAAAAACACGCAGGAACGCCGCACCTACATCATGGAAAATCTGGTAGTGGACGAAGAAATCCTATGAGCGAAGAACAGGAAATGCTTTTTGGTGACGTACCGCCGGAACCGGGGAAGTCTGCCAAGAAAACGGCGGCAAAAAAGAAAACTGTTGAGCCGGAGGACGAACTCGTCGAAGCTCCTGCCGTAAAAAAAGGGGAGCGCTCGCGCCTTGCGCTGGATTCGGAACATGGCCCGCTTCGTCAGCTGGTGGACTTTAATTTCCTGCAATACGCGTCCTATGTCATCTGCGACCGAGCCATTCCAAACGTTGAAGACGGGCTCAAGCCGGTACAGCGCCGCATTATGCATGCGCTATCCGAAAAGGATGACGGACGGTTTATCAAGGTTGCCAACGTGGTCGGGCACACCATGCAGTATCATCCGCATGGCGACGCTTCCATCAATGACGCGTTGGTGAACTTAACGAATCTTGGCGGTTACCTGATCGAAGGGCAGGGAAACTTCGGCAACATCTACACCGGCGACCGCGCTGCCGCTCCTCGTTATATTGAATGCCGGCTTACGCCGTTGGCCCGCGAAGAGTTATTTAATAAAGAACTCACCCGCTACATTCCCAGCTACGACGGACGCAACAAGGAGCCGGTAGTTCTGCCCTGCAAACTGCCGTTGCTGCTCATGCTTGGTGCCGACGGGATTGCTGTCGGACTCTCAACAAAGATTCTGCCTTACAATTTCATCGACCTGCTCGAAGAGCTGATCGAAATTCTTCATGAAAAAGTGCGCACGCCGCACAAGGCCGATCCGAAACCGGACTTCCTGACCGGCGGGCTGATGGATGTTTCCGAATACAGCAATGGCACCGGCAAGGTCAAAGTCCGCGCAAAAATCGAAGAGCGTGGCGGCAACCGGCTGATTATCACCGACCTGCCGTACGGGCAGACCACGGAGTCGCTTACAACTTCCATCGAAGAAGCCGTGCGGAAAAAGAAGGTGGCCGTGCGCGCCATTAACGATTTCACCGCCGAAAATGTTGAGATCGAACTGGTGCTTTCAGTAGGGGCCGACCCTGAACAGGTCAAACAGGCGCTCTATGTTTTCACCGCCTGCGAAACGGCCATCACCAGTCGCATCGTGGTGATTCATAACAATCGTCCCGTCGAAATGACGGTAGATGAAATTCTCCATCTTAATGCCCGGCAATTGCTCGCGATCCTTGAAGCCGAATTGAATCTAAAAAAAGACAAACTGCTCGACGCCTTTCACACGAAGACGCTGGTACAGATCTTCGTCGAAAACCGTATCTACAAAAAAATCGAGCAGTGCAAAACCTACGAAGCGGTCCATAAAGCCGTCATGGATGGACTTGAACCCTTTAAGAAAATGCTTCGCCGACCCGTAGTAGATGAAGACATCGAAATGCTGCTCGCCATCCAGATCAAACGCATCTCGCTCTTCGACATGAGTAAGAATAAAGAGGAGATTGATAAAATTCTCACGGAGCTGGCTGAAGTGGAGAAAAACCTCAAGAGCCTCACGGTCTACGCCACCCGCTACCTCAAAGAGCTCATCAAAAAATACAAAGACCGCTATCCCCGTCTCACCCAGATTAAAACCTTCAAAGAAATCGAAGTGCGCGAACTGACCGCTACCGAACTCCATATCCAGCATGACATGGAAAGTCACTACGTCGGTTCCGGCGTTAAAGGCGAATCGCTCCTGAAATGTTCGTCGCTCGATAAGCTGATTTTTGTCTGGGATGACGGCCGATACCAGATGGTTCCGCCTCCGGAAAAACTGTTTGTCGACGGCAATCTGCTCTACAACGCCATCTTTGACCGTGACCGCGAAATGACCTGTGTTTACACCAACGACCGCGAAACCTATATCAAGCGTTTCACCTTTGGCGGCACGATCATGAATCGCGATTACCAGATCGCGCCGGAAGGTTCAAAAATCATCTTTTGGCAGGAAGGTTGTCCCGACGAACTCTATCTCCGCTATCGCCCTGCCAAGGGTCAGCGGATTCATCAGCAGTTCTTTAAGATTAAAGATCTAGCCGTCAAAGGCTCCAAAGCCAAAGGCAATCGCCTCACCACCAAATCGGTGCAGTATATTGACACCAAGCCCGGACGCTGGTGGCGCGATGATGAAGAAGCGCCGCAGGGCGTTTTGCTGTAGCAGTCAATGAACTCTGTTTATGATATCCAGGCATTGGAATCCCTCTGCCGGGAGCCTTATCGGCGAAAACTCTTTTGCAATGCCTTTTTCAAAAAGGCTCTACCGTTGGAAGAGTGTTTGGAGAAAGCCCCGGAGATTGCCGGTAAACTCAATTTCCAATCCTTGGAAATCGTTGAGCGCCACGACTCGCAGCGCGACGGTGCCACTAAGTTGGCTTTCCGGACGTTGGACGGACACAAGATCGAGGCCGTGATTTTGCGGATCGCCTCGGGCCGGACGAGCCTCTGTATTTCATCGCAAGTCGGCTGCGCCGCCGACTGTCAGTTTTGTGCCACCGGTAAACTCGGCTTCATCCGCAATCTGACCGCCGCCGAAATGCTCGATCAGGTTTTGCTCGCGAAACGGCTTCTGCGCGAAGAAGGGCGGACGTTACGTAACGTCGTCGTTATGGGAATGGGAGAGCCGCTCCGCAACGAGGGAAACCTTTTCCAATGTTTGGAAATCCTGCGCGACCCGCGCTTCTTCAACCTCTCCGAAAATCACCTCATGGTTTCCACCGTCGGCATCCCGGATGCGATGCTCCGCTTTGCGGAGCGCTTTCCGAACACTCAGCTCGCACTCAGCCTGCACAGCGCACGGCAGGAAGTGCGCGAACGGATCATGCCGGTCGCCAAAGTTTATACGCTGGAAAAGCTCAAAACCGTATTTCCAAAGGTCGGAGAATTCATGGTTGAAGTGCTACTGCTGAAAGGCATCAACGACTGCCCGGAAGACCTCGCCGCGCTGATTGATTTCCTGCGCGGTACGAAAGCGCACATCAACCTGATCCAGTTCAACCCGCATCCCGGTGCGCAGTTCGAGCCGGTCAGTAAAGAAGCCCGCGAAGTATTCGCCGATGAACTGAAGCGCGCCGGATTTAAAGTCACACTGCGCTATTCTCTCGGCGACGACATCGCCGCCGCCTGCGGCCAGCTTGCGGGGTGTTAAATTTTCCCCTTGCTGGAGGGCAGTGCGTCGATGGCACGTTCGTCGGCAGTGCACGCCATCCGCAGGGCGCGGGCGACGGCTTTGAAGACCGCTTCGTGGGCGTGGTGCAGGTCGTCGCCGTATTTCTGGTCGATGTGCAGGTTCAGTTTGGCGGTATCGCAGAACGAGCGCCAGAAGTGTCCGAGAATATCGGTGTCAAAGTCGCGGATGAGTTTTTTCTGGTTGGCGATTTCGTAGACGAGGAAGGGGCGTCCGCCGAGATCAAGCGATACTTCGGCATTGGCAAGCGCATCGTCCATCGGAAGCAGCCAGAAGCCGTAACGGTTGATGCCGCGCCGTTCGCCGAGTGCTTCGTTGAATGCCTGTCCGAGTGCCAGTCCGACATCTTCGATGAGGTGATGGTAATCGACCTGAATGTCGCCGGAGGCTTTGATATCCATGTCGATCAGCGAGTGTTTAGAAAGCAGCTCGAGCATGTGGTTGAAAAACGGGACGCCGGTCTCAACCGAATAGGTTCCGGTGCCGTCGAGGTTGATCGACAGACAGATATCCGTTTCGTTGGTCTTGCGCTGTACCGTTGCTTTCCGCTGTTTCATTTTCCATATCCTTCTTGTTCTTCTGCCACTAGGAGTACGGGTTCGCGTTGCGGTTCCCGTCCGGTAGCGGCAACGTAGAGTGTTTCGGGGGCAATATCAATCTGCTCGTTACACCAGGTCAAAGTGCTCCAGTACGGGCTCAGGGAAAACGTTTTGAACAGGTCGATGTTTTTAAGCGGAGCGAACACTCCGCCCCGGTCAACCATAGGTTTCAGATCGGCAATTCCTTCCGTGCCGTCCCGGAAAGTCAGTTTTATCCGGTAACCGTCTACATATTCAGCAGATGTAATGTCGTAGTTCATCGTTTCAACGGCTCAATCTTATCAGGGTTCCGCAGGTTTGAAGTCAACTCCCAATCCTTCAGCAGTTCTTTCTGGTGCAGTGCCGCCCATTCCATAGCCATTCCAAGTTGTCTAGGAGGAAGTCCTCCTTCGAGAATACGCAGATCTTCGATGGCGATTGAAACCTTGTATTCGCCGTAACGAACATGGAAGTGCGGAACACCATGCTCATTGAAGAACATTCCAACAACCATTCCGTAGAATCTGCTCAGCTCAGACATTGAGGGGAGGGTAAAAGTCCATTAGGGTTCCATCAAGCACGAAAACTTTTACCGGCGTGTGAGTTGCGGGTTGATTTCTCCACGGAACAAGGCATTTTACCGGCTCTCATTAAAACCGGAGGAGTTGATCATGGCAAAGGCCGCAGCAAGACACATTCTCGTCAGCACTGAAGCAGAGTGCAATAAGCTCAAACAGCAGATCGCCGACGGCGCGGATTTCGCCGCGCTGGCCAAAAAGCATTCGCAATGTCCGTCCGGCCAAAAGGGCGGGGCGCTAGGAACTTTTTCGCCCGGCCAGATGGTGCGTGAATTCGATCAGGTGGTTTTCAGTGCAGAAATCGGCAAGGTGCAGGGGCCGGTCAAAACGCAGTTCGGTTACCATCTGGTCGAAGTGACCATGCGCACGAACTGATGTGGAATTCTGCTACTGCGCTGACCACACGGTCAGGTCGTCGATATGCAGCATTTCCCCGTTACCGATAAAATCGAAGCTCTTTTTTTGCTGCGCAATAAGTTCATGTTTTCCGCGCAGGGTCGGCCCGTCCTGAATCTGGATAACGACGTCGTCACCTTTCAGTTCAAAGAGAACCTCATACCGGCGTTCGGGTTTGAACCGGAAAGTTTTGTCTTCGGCGAGTGTGACGGTTTCATTGCTGGCCAGCAGATGGGCCCCCTTGTCATCTAGCAGCAGACGGGTCATGTGGTGGCCGAAATCAAAAAAGACATACGGTAGGTCGGCCGGTTTCGGTTTCCCGTTAATCGGGTTCGGATCGAGTTTGAATGAAAACTGAATGGCGTATTCCTGCGGAACAGCCAGCAACGCAATGCGCGGGGAAAGACCTTTATGGTTTTTTCGCGCCGCCTGATATTCCGGTGTAGAAGGAATTCCCTGAAGTTCACCGTCTTTTATTTCCCAGCGGGTTCCTTGTCCATTTTGCCAGACCTTTTTGTCCAGCGCATGCGGCGTATTGAAATCATCGTGCAGAACAATGCCGCCGGTTTTTGCCAGCACCGGCTGAAGTCCGCCGGAAATCTGGCCGAAGGATGTTTGCGTCAGCAGAGCGGTTAGTACCAAGCCGTATATTTTATTTCTCATACAACTATCCTCCGGAGCGTTTGACGGTGTAGCCGAGTTTTTGAAGCTCAGCGACGAGCAGGTCGCGGTGGTCGCCTTGGATTTCAATCACGCCGTTTTTGACGGTTCCACCGGTTCCGCATTGCTGCTTAAACTGCTTCGCTAGCTTTTCGAGACCTTCGGGGTGCGACGGAATTCCGGTGATCACCGTGACGCCCGCGCCTTTGCGGCCTTTGGTTTCCCGTCCGACACGCACAATGCCGTCGCCTTTCGGGGCTGACGGCTTTTGTTGAGATTTGTCTTTTTTCGGCGGGAGCTGGCTGCCCGGAGTGGTTTTGCTCCACCCCGGGGTTAGATCGAAGATGCTCAGATCAATCGGCATGACTGGTCTACTCAGCGTCAGTTTCCGGAACGTCCGCTTCAACGACCTCGGTCGAAACCGGGGCTACCGTTTCGACCGCATCTGCTTCCGGATCGAGCACGGCGGCAGAAACGATCTTGTCGCCTTCGTTGAGATTGACCAGGCGCACACCTTGCGTGTTGCGGCCGATGACTCGCAAATCGCTCGCGCCGATGCAGATCATCTGTCCGTTCTGGGAGATGAGCATGATGCGGTTTTCGTTGGTCACCGCGTGGGCGCTGACGACTTTGCCGTTCCGTTCCGTGGTCTGGATACTGATGATCCCTTTTCCGCCGCGGCTTTGCAGGCGGTACTCATCGAAGTTGGTGCGCTTGCCATAACCATTTTCAGTGATCGCCATCATGGTTGCCTCGGTGTCGACGATCTCGATGGAAACGACTTTGTCATCACCTTCGAGCGTGACGCCTTTGACGCCGCGGGAGGTACGACCGATCGGGCGGGCATCCTCTTCATTGAAGCGAATGGCCTTACCGTTATGCAGGCTGAGGATGATCTCATTTGCGCCGTTTGTGAGCTGCACGCCGATAAGCTGGTCACCATCGTCAATATTGATGGCATTGATGCCGCCTGCGCGGATATTTTTGTAAGCCGACAGAACGGTTTTCTTAATGATCCCGTTTCTGGTGGCCATCAGCAGGTGGTGCACGTCATCGTCGAGGTTGCGCACGCAGAGAATGGCAGCCAGTTTTTCTTCGGGGCCCATTTCGATGACATTGGCCAGTGCGCGTCCGCGTGCTGTGCGGCTGCCTTCCGGCACGTGGTAGGCTTTGAGCCAGTACATACGGCCCGCCTGCGTGAAGCAGAGCAGGTAGTCGTGCGTTGAGGCGCTAAAAATGTGCTCCACGAAATCTTCTTCTTTGGTTTCCATGCCCATTACGCCTTTACCGCCACGGCGCTGCTGCCGGTAGGTATCGACCGGCACGCGTTTGATGTAGCCGGTATTTGAAAGGGTAATCACGCAGGGCTCGTCGGCAATTAAATCTTCGATATCAATTTCGCCTTCGTCGATTTCCAGCTGTGTGCGGCGCGGTTCGCCGTATTTGGCTTTGATTTCGGCGAGGTCGTCTTTGATAACGCCGTAAAGCTTCTCTTCATGTTCGAGCAGGTCGACCAAATAGGCGATCTGCTTCTGGAGTTCGTCGTATTCGGCTTGGATTTTGTCGCGCTCCAGTCCCGTCAGCTGGTAGAGGCGCATATCGAGGATCGCTTTAACCTGCAGTTCACTGAACTGAAAGCGTTCGATCAATTTGGCCTGAGCTTCTTCGCGCGACGTGGAGGCGCGGATGATCCGGACTACTTCATCAAGGTTGTCCAATGCGATGAGTAGTCCCTCAAGGATGTGGGCGCGGGCGCGGTTTTTATCGAGATCGAACTGCGTACGGCGGGTGATGACCTGAAAGCGGTGCTTGATGAAGCACTGCAGCAGTTCCTTGAGGTTCATGATGCGCGGGCGGTTGCCGTCGATGGCTAGCATGATTGCGCCGAAGGTGCTCGCCAGCTGGGTATGCTTGTAAATGTTGTTGAGAACAACTTTGCCGATCGCGCCTTTTTTAAGTTCGATGACTACGCGGATACCGAGCTTGCCGGATTCGTCGCGGATATCTGAGATGCCTTCGAGATTTTTTTCGCGCACCAGTTCCGCCATACGGGTGATCATGGCGGCTTTATTTACAGCGTATGGAATTTCGGTGATGATGATGCGCTCGCGGCCGTTGCCGAATTCCTCGATATCCGCCTTGCCGCGCATCCGGATACGGCCGCGACCGGTGAGATACATGGATCTGATGCCTCCGAGGCCATGGACGATACCGGCGGTCGGGAAGTCGGGGCCTTTGATGAACTGACAGAGATCCTCCGCGGTGGCATTAGGATTTTCAATCAGGTGGATCGTCCCGTCGATCACCTCACTCAGATTGTGCGGCGGGATATTGGTGGCCATACCGACGGCGATTCCGGTGCTGCCGTTAATGAGCAGATTGGGGACGCGCGCCGGCAGAACGGTCGGCTCCATGAGCGTTTCGTCGAAGTTAGGGCGCATATCGACCGTGTTTTTATCGATGTCGGCCAGCATTTCCTCGGCCAGCGGGAGCAGTTTACATTCGGTGTACCGGTAGGCCGCGGCGCGGTCGCCGTCGATGGAGCCGAAGTTTCCCTGGCCGTTGATGAGCATGCAGCGCATGGAGAAATCCTGCGCCATACGTACCATGGTGTCATAAACCGCCGTGTCGCCGTGCGGGTGGTAGTTGCCGATCACTTCCCCGACGATCTTCGCGCATTTGACGAAAGGCTTGCTGCTGACCCAGCCGCGTTCTTTCATAGCGAAAAGGATGCGGCGGTTGCCGGGCTTGAGGCCGTCGCGCGCATCGGGCAGGGCGCGGCCGATGATCACGCTCATCGAGTAGTCGATGTAGGCGCGCTGCATTTCGTCTTCGATATTGACCAGATCAATACGCTGATGCTGTTGTGTATTCATTGCGGTAAATTTTCCTGTGCGTTAAATGTCGAGGTTCTGTACGTTGAGGGCGTTCTTTTCGATGAACTCGCGGCGCGGTTCAACTTCATCGCCCATCAGGATGGTGAACATCTGGTCGGCCTTGACGACGTCTTCGAGCACCACGCGGGTCATTTTGCGTTTCGCCGGATCCATCGTGGTTTCCCAAAGCTGTTCGGGATTCATTTCCCCGAGACCTTTGTAGCGTTGAATCGAAAGACCGCGGCGGCCCAGTTCACGAATCGTAGTGAGCAGTTCCAGAAGGGAGTGCAACGCTTTCTTTTCGCCTTTTTCGTCCACCAGATAAAATTCCGGCGTTTCAAGGTGCGAGAGGCAACGGGCGTGGAAGCCTTTGATGTCGAGCTGGGCGATCAGTTTTTCAAGCCGTTCGGCGGTGTGGATTTCCATCCAGCGGAAGCCCGGGCCGCCGGTCAGCGAGTCGGCAATTTCAAGTTCCTTGCCCATTGAAGCTTCGGTCTGTTCGCGCAGGGCTCGCAGTTCGGTGTCGTTGAAGACGTAGTGAACTTGTGGCTCACCTTCGCCGCGGTCAATTTCAACGCGGAATGAGGGCAGGCGGCAGTCGCTGGTTATCCGGCTGACGTAATCGTCGAAATTCATGCCTCGGCGAACCATCTGCGCGGCGATGCGTTCCACATCGCTCAACAACAGCAGGACATCCGGCAGCTGCACCGATTCGAGCAGTGTGTTGCCGAGCGGGCAGACCAGAGTCTGATCCTCGGAGCCGAGATCGAGCAGGATGCGGGTCAGATGTGCTTCGCTCTCAATGTATTCCTCGCGCTTCTTGCGTTTGATTTTGTAGAGCGGCGGCTGAGCGATGTAGATATAGCCCGCTTCAATCAATTGTGGCATCTGCCGGTAGAAGAAAGTCAGCAGCAACGTACGGATGTGCGCACCGTCTACGTCCGCATCGGTCATGATGACGATTGTGTTGTAGCGCGTTTTACTTAGATCAAACTCGTCGGAACCGATACCGGTTCCGATGGCGGTGATCATCGTGCGGATTTCTTCGTTGGCCAGCACTTTGTCCAGTCGCGCCTTTTCGACGTTGATGACTTTACCCTTCACCGGAAGGATCGCCTGAAACTCGCGGTCGCGGCCCTGCTTGGCGGAACCGCCTGCGGAGTCTCCTTCTACGATGTAGAGTTCGCATAGCGCCGGATCACGGCTGGAGCAGTCGGCCAGTTTGCCGGGCAGGCCGCCGCTTTCGAGCGCGCCTTTGCGGCGGGTCAGGTCGCGGGCTTTGCGGGCCGCATCACGGGCGCGGGCCGCCAGTACGGCTTTTTCGATCAATCCGCGGGCTACGGACGGATTTTCTTCAAAATATGTACCGAGTTCTTCATTGACGATGGCTTCGACAATTCCCTGTACCTCGCCGTTGCCGAGTTTGGTCTTGGTCTGACCTTCAAACTGCGGATTAGGGATCTTTACGCTGATGACAGCAGTGAGACCTTCGCGGATATCATCGCCGCTCATCGCCTGTTTATCGTCTTTGATCAGCTTGCTGTTGCGCGCGTACTGGTTGACGGTACGGGTGAGGGCGCTGCGGAACCCGGAAAGGTGCGTGCCGCCCTCGATGGTGTTGATGTTGTTGGCAAAGCTGTAGATGCTCTCGTTGTACGAATCGCTGTATTGCATCGCGATTTCAGCAGTCACACCGTCCTTTTCACACTGGAAGTAGATTACATCCGGATGGATCGGCACTTTGCCTTTGTTTAGGTGACGAACGAATTCGCAGATGCCGCCTTCGTATTCAAAAATTTCTTCGCGTGCTGGTTCCTCTTGTGCCAGACGGATGCGTACGCCGCGGTTTAGGAAAGCCAGTTCGCGCAGGCGCGAGGCCAGAATATCCCACTGAAAGCCTTCGTGGGTGAAGATTTCATGATCAAGCTTGAATGTAACCTTGGTTCCGGTCTTCTGGGTTTTTCCGATCACTTCGAGCTGTGACGCTGTTGCGCCGCGTTTGAACCGCTGATGATAAACCTGTCCATTGCGGCAGACTTCGACTTCGAGCCACTCGGAGAGAGCGTTTACGCAGGAGACGCCGACGCCGTGCAGACCGCCGGAAACTTTGTAGGAGTCATTGTCGAATTTACCGCCCGCGTGCAATACCGTCAGAACCACTTCCACCGCCGGTTTATGTTCGGTCGGATGCATGTCCACCGGAATACCGCGGCCGTCGTCGGTGACGGTGAGCGAACCGTTGGAGTTGATCGTGACATCGACATGGGTGCAATATCCGGCCAGCGCTTCGTCAATGGAGTTGTCAACGACTTCGTAAACGCAGTGGTGATAGCCGCGGACGCCGGTGTCGCCGATGTACATCGCGGGGCGCTTGCGGACGGCGGCCATCCCTTCGAGAACGGTAATCTGGTCTGCGCCGTACCCGGCGGATTTCTTCGGTTGCTGTTCAATAATTTCGTCTGACATAAGGGCTGTTTTTCCTCTCAAATTTCAAAGAAAACATAATATAGAAATGGCTCGGATGAAGCCACTGAAAATTAGGTAAAAAACACACAAAAATCCCTTATTTTAAGGGGAATTTTGTATGGATGGGCGATGTTTAGGGTGTTTGGAAAAGACAAGTATAAAAACTGAAAACACCGGAAAATTTTCGGGCTGTAAAAACAGCTTTTCCAGTATCTGTAAACCGTATCGCGTCGAACCGGAATTTAGACGGGAACCACCAGCACCGGGATCTTTGATCCGAATAAAATACACACACTGATGTGACCTACCGACACCTTGCAATTTGCTCCGCCGTGTCCATGTGCGCCGGTGATAATCAGATCGACTTTAAGCCGTATTGCTTCCGATAGAATAGTTTCGCAGGTTGGTCCCTGTAAAAAAATAGGCGTCGTCTTTACGCCAGCCTTTTCGAGGGATAGGGCATCTCTTCTCAGGCGCATCGATTCGGGTCTTGTGTCATAGTCGGTGTCGTCGGAGTCTGTCTGTATCGGCTCCGTATGGATCAGGAATACCTCCGCACCCAGCTTTTGGGCATAGGTTTTTGTTACTTTCAGAATGGTTTCTGATGTAGTTGAGAAGTCAATGGTCGCCAGTATTTTCATTTCATATCTCCCTTCCAACGCGCCGTTATTATTGGCGTGCCCGCGGAGGATGTAAACGGGAAAACGAATAGAGTTATTTGACGCCGACGACGTAGGCGACCCAGCCGAGGGCATTTTCGTAGCGGGTGCGCCGACGGTAAATATCGTCGGACTCGCCGTCTTTGGTCCAGTCGTGCAGGTAGATTTCGGCAGACTTGAATCCAGTCTCGATCAGCAGTTCCTGAAGTTCGGGGAGTGTCCAGAGGCGCCAGTCGTAGGCGAAAGCCTTTTGCACTTTTCCGATCCTCGGAATTTCAAAATGAATATAATTTATAACGTGATGGTCGATCACGTTGTATTCCGACTGATCCCAGATGTATTTGAACGAAGGAACTTTTGTCCCGTCGGCGGCGGTGAAGGCATCTACTTTGCGCGGTTCCAGTTTGGTGCCGACGGCTTCGGTGCCGCCATAAATGTCCAGAATAAACAGGCCGTCGGTTTTGAGCGCGCCGCATACCTGTTTGAAATAAGTACGGAGTATGTCGCGCGTTTTAAAAACGCAGTAGGAAAAATTTAGCGCCATCACCAGATCGACCGGCGGAGTTTTGACCTTCAGCACGTCAGCGCAGATCAAATTCAGTTCGCCGGTTTTTGGGCCGAGCTGCGACACATTGTGTGCAATACCCCAGTCAAGTGTCGGGCCGTCAAAATCCACACCCCAGGCACGATGTTGCGGCGAGCGGCTTACCCATTCGCAGGCGAGGGCGGCGGTACCACAGAAATCTTCGCGCAGGTCGTTCGGCTTGCGCCCGTTTTTCTTTTTAAAAATCCGTACAGCGAAATCAAGGTCGGTTTCCACGCCTTGTACAGAGGCCTCATAGAGATAATGCAGATCGGGAGTCTTTTTTTTCTTGGCCATCGGTTAGTCCTTGAAATGTTTTTCGACCAATTCACGCGCGGCGGAATGGATGTGACGATTGGTACAGAGGAACCGCAGGCCGTGTTCTTCGTCGCGCGGATAAGCGGTGCAGACCGCTCCGGCGCGTTCGGCGATCAGTCCAGCGGCGGCGACATCCCAGAAGTAAAGCCCGGCTTCGAAGTACCCATCAGAACGGCCGCAGGCGATGTGGCAGATATCAATCGCCGCCGAGCCCGCGATGCGCACTTTGTACGTTGTACGGGCGGCATCGCCGAAAAGGGTGATGGCACGTTCGTCAAGATCCTTGGTGAGGCCTGTAAAGAAAGTGGCTTTTGTCAGAGTTGCGATATTCGTTGGGTGTATCGGTTCTCCATTGCGAAGAGCAGGGCCGTCCACAGTGGCGGTATAGCATTCATCCAGCAACGGAACAAAAACGCAGCCGGCCAGCACTTCACTGTCGCATCGCACAGCGATAGAACAGCACCAATAGGGGAAGCCCTGCGTGTAATTGACGGTGCCGTCAATCGGGTCAATGACCCATTCAAAAGCGTGTTGTTTGACGATAGAACCTTCTTCGCCGAGAATGGCGTGGTCGGGGAAGTGCCGGTGGATAAAGCCTTCAGCGATGCGTTGGCACTCGCTGTCCAGCACCAGTTTGACATCGTGGTCAAAACTTTGTGCGACTTCCGCCCGGCGGTGGATATTCTTCAACGCATGTCCGCCGGCCATACGCGCCGCTTCGACGCAGACATCCAAAAGCTGTTTGTTTGAAGGTGTATTCATCGGTGGAGGGTATCCTATAATTTGCCGGAGCCGTAAGGTTCTTTCGTCCGGACGGCGTCTAGCTACTTCGGTTTTGCAGATGATCCAAGACTCTCATCAGCCACCACCATATGGCCCAGCCGAGGGCGATCATTACCAGCGAAAACAAACCGTAGGAAATTCGCCAGTCAATATGTTTCGTCATGGCGCTGAATTCCGACATTCCGCCCATGCTGGCGATGATATTGAGCGGGAGAAAAACAACATTGATGAGAGTAAGATTTTTCAGCAGGACGTTCATGTTGTTGTTAACGATGGTGCCGCGGGCATCCATCAGGCCGGAAAGAACGGTTGAGTAGATACCGGCCTGTTTGCTGGCCTGCTGATTTTCAATGATAACATCGTCGAGAAACTCGATTTGTTCAGCAGAGAGTTTGAGTTTGGCGGCTGCGGTGTGGAGTTTCGACAAAACCGCCAGGTTGGTTTCCAGCGCGTTGTGGTAATAGATCAAACTTTCGCCAAGCGCGAACATCTGCAGGAGATATTTATTCTCCATGGATCTGATGATTTTGGCCTGCAATTCCTGTGACATCATTTTGATCGCTTTAAGATGGCCCTGATAATGATGCACGGTGTGCAGGAGGACACGAAGGACACAGTCCCAAACGGAGCCGATTTGCTTAAATTCACGTCCTGTGATCGGGAGTTCGTCCCGTGGCACAATGAAAACAACCTTGCTGTCCTTGATTAATATGCCGAGTGATGACACTTCGAATTGGATGGTCTCATCGCGGGTAATGTTGTCGGGGCGCTTCCAGACCATGAAGATGCTGCCGTCCGGCATATTTTCTAAGCGAGGGACTTCATCCGAGTCGTAAATTGCTTCTACGTCAAAAGGATCCAGATCGAACCGGCTGTACAGGGATTCCTTCTCGGTATCTGTAGGCTGGCAGTATACGAGTACGTCAGCTTCATCTTCATTACTTTGTATGAGTCTCGCTGAATCTAGCCGGTAGGACAGTATCATGAAATCACCCGGTTTCTTTTTTCTTCAAGGTTTCGCCGCATTAAATATCTAGTTCGACGGGTAGCGTTGTATATCTAATCCCCCAAAAACAGCAAGCGATTCGTTTGAAATTCCGGCAGAGAAATGATGGCTATTGTTTGGTCGCCTGTTCGAGTGCTTTGGGCGGCGAGAAGATAATGTGGCTGAGCATGGCGCGGCGGAGGGAGCTTTTATCTGCCGGGTTCAAAATTTTCCCAAGGTTTGGGGCTTGCTGAACAGAGGTTGCCGAGCCTTGGAAGCTCAAGTTCATCGCCGGCAGTTTGATGGATGGAATGCTGTTGCGAAAAGCACTCATCTTCAGGCGTACATCTATTTTTGGCTGAATAATAACAGGAGCAGGCGGTTCAGAAGTGATCCGCCGGAGCGGTTTGATGTCGGGCAAAGCCTCGATCTCGCCGGGCTTCCATGGATTTTTAGTCCTCACTCCGCTTTGGCGCGACAGGGTTGGCGCGAAGGTTGTTTCTTTTGGCTCTTCGGCCGGTTCAACACGCAACTCCTGAACGCCGGCCATTTTACGCAGCAGTTCGGCAATCGGACCGCCGGAAGTTACGCTCTCTTCCCCGTTATCAGAAACCGGCGGGCGCGGCTGGTTTTTCTTGGCCGCTGCGCCGGCGATCTGGGCGATGACCCAGAAAACGCCGACGATCAGCCAAATAAGTCCTTCTGCTTTGACGGGTTCTTGCATCGGAACGGATCGTCCTTATTCGCCTTTTGCGTGTTCGCCGCCACCTGCGAGAGTTTCGCGCATGGAAGTGTCGGCCATGACGTTCTGCATACGGTAGAAGTCCATGACGCCGAGATGACCTTCCTTAAATGCCTGTGCGATGGCCAGCGGAACCTGCGCCTGTGCTTCAATAACCTTGGCTTGCATTTCCTGAACACGGGCGCGCATTTCCTGTTCTGTGGCAATCGCCATAGCGCGGCGGCCTTCGGCTTCGGCCTGACGCATCTTCTTGTCGGCTTCGGCGCGCTCGGTTTCGAGCATGGCACCGACGTTGGCAGTATTGGCAGTTCCGGCGACGCTGACGTCGGCGATATCAATGGAGACGATTTCAAACGCGGTCTGCGCGTCGAGTCCGCTATCGAGCACCTTGCGGCTGATCTGGTCAGGATTTTCGAGAGCATTTTTGTAAGAAGACATAGAGCCGACGGCACTGACGATACCTTGTCCAACGCGGGCGATGATAGTTTCTTCGGTGGCACCGCCGACGAGCTGTTCAAGGTTTGTACGAACGGTTACACGCGCTTTGATGAGCAGGCGGATACCGTCTTTAGCCACGGCGTCGAGGAACGTGGTTCCCTGTTTCGGGTTCGGGCAGTCAATGACCTTCGGATTAACGCTGGTAGTAACGGCGTCGAGAATGTCGCGGCCGGCGAGGTCGATGGCGGCGGCTTGCTGGAAGCTGAGTTCGATATTGGCTTTATCGGCGGCGATGAGCGCCTGCACCACGTTTACAACGTTGCCGCGGGCGAGGTAATGCGCTTCGAGCAGGTCGCTGCTGATATCAATACCTGCTTTGATAGCCTGAATGCGCGCCCGGGCGATCAGTGTGACGGGCACTTTGCGCAGGACTTTCATTCCGATCAGATTATACAGCTTAATGGGTGCGCCGGAGCCCCATGCCTGAACCCAGACCGCGAGCACGGACAGAATGACTGCCGCGAATACAAAGACGACGACCAGTAAAAAGATGCCCAGTATTGTTCCCATGACTTAAACCTCCGTTGTTGGTTGTTTGATATCGTTTGGTGTCTGAAAGATCAGCACCGGTTTTTTAAAAAGAGCAAGAAGCAGCGCGCCGAGACCGGCGATGATGACTAGAAGATTAACGATGAAGGAGATGGCAGTGAAGGCCGTCAGCGCATAGATCACCATCAGTCCGACGGCCAGTGCGCCCGTCCGGTTTTGTTTAGTAATTTCCGTGCGCCGCAGAATCAGAGCGCCGAGACCGAATCCGACCACGATTTTACTGAGGTAGAGCAGGATGCAGTAAAAGAGGAGCAGCAAAATGCTCAGCGGCAGTCCGACGAAGGTGAAGATCAGCAGGAACGCACTTATCGGGATGAGGAACAGGGCGGCAAATCCGGTCAGGAGACAGATACTGCGCGAGCCGCGCAATATCTGAACGGTGTTAACGGTATAGCGTGGAAAGACCGAGCTGAAAACCAGGCCGGTCAAAAGCGCGGCAATGGCAAAGGCAAAGTGTCCGATCAGACCGGGCTTGAGAAACTGTTTCGGCGGCGGAGTTTCAAACGTACGGTTCAGCTTGCCGCCGAGCGTGACGGAAGGGGAAAGCACCAGTTCCTTGGGCGCCGTATAGCTCAGGTTCCCGCCAATCACTGTGCCGGGTAGAACTACAATCTCCTGTGCCGCAATCGAAACGTCACCGGCGATTTTGCCGCCGAGGGTTGCTTTTTGACCCACAATCCTCACGTTACCGGTGATCGTGCCTTCGTTGATGATATTTTCACCGAGGCAGAGCAGGTTTTTTCCGATAGTTGCTGACGGTTCAATTTTGACGGTCTTGCCCATGGCTGTCAAAGAGCCGTCGAGCGTTCCGGAAACCTGCATCATGGTGGCAAGCAGTCTTACATGATCGCCGAAGTGACCCGCCGCGATTACCTGAGTGCCGCACACCCAAACGTCGCTTTTGAAATTTCCACGCAGGTCGAGCGTGCTGCCTGCTGCAAAAAGATCGTCCAGCGCTTCACCGCTGATGGTGATATTTTGCGCCGAAATCCACATCTCATCGCGCAAGGTCTCTGCTTCACTGCTGATGAACTGATCGCGTTGCACGAACTCAATCGCGTTTGCGCCGGTGGAGAAAACCGCGAGCAAGGTGAGGATATAAAGGAGTTTTGTTTTCAAGTTTCAGATTTCCTGTTTCAACGCCCGAACATAAATCCGGTTGCCAGCCACCTTAATGACCTCAATGGCGGAATTCTGTTCAATCCACGTTCCGTCTGCGATCACGTCCGCGTGGCGACCCGCGATCAGTGCTTTGCCTGCGGGACGCAGGGTGCTCAGCGCAGTGCCCTTCATGCCGGGCTTCCATGTGGAATCATCCTGATCTTTTTTACTGATCTTTTGCGTCAGCGAAAGCGCCTTGCCCATTGGGCTTTTCGGAAAGTATTTCATCCAGACAAAAGCCGCGATCGTCGTCAGCGCCAGAATGAAGAACAGACTCAGCCAGCCGAGCCAAGGCGGGAAGATCATAAAACCCATCACTGCCGCGCCGATTAGCGCCGCTGCGCCGGCAATGCCGACTACGCCGCCGGGGATAAAGATTTCCACGCCGACCAGAAACAACCCGCAAACCAGAAGAGTAAAATACCAACTCATGCGCCGGATTCTACCTGCCTTCCGCCGCGATGGAACAAAAAAGTTCCGATCATTCGAAAAATCAGGTTCACCTTTCAGATTTCATCCCTCATATTCCTGCTCTTCCATATCACGCTCCGGTAGCTCAGCTGGACAGAGCAACGGTTTCCTAATTCTTACAAAGAATTTAAGCCTGAATTATCCCGAATCATCCTGAGTGATAATACCCTATAAACCAATGACTAACGACGAATAGCCCGATCATCCTGAGTCATCCAAAAACCGCTCATTTTTCATCGTTGGGTTACTACTAGGGTTACTATCTTTTAAAGTTTAGACGAAATGGCCCTCTACTCGAATTTTAAATTTAAGCGGGGCAACTCTCCACCCGAAATCTTTGCTCTGTAGAGGCCAACTCTGTTTGCGGAGTTGTAACCCTGTTTTCCCGGAAATTTTTTATAAACCGCCGCAAATCCAGCCGGGAGAAAAGGTTTTTTCGGGACTAGTAACCCACCGTGTTTTACCGGGAAAAAGCAACGATTTACTGACCCGCAAAAAATCCTTGCTCTCTCCCTGAAGCAATTCTTTCCTGAGACCTGTGCTTCCAAGCCTTAGAACAATCCCGAAAACGCTCATTTCCCGGCGTTACTACTCAGGGTTACCACTATTAAAGTTAATCAGAGCAAGTTAGAATCGATGGCGACCCATGGCACACAGTATGCACCCACAATCTTGACTTTGTTGTCGAAGAGTCTGAATGTCTCCCGCAACATCTGGAGCACAAAACAGCATGAATCTCAGCCAGTATATTGAAACCGTAAACAGGCGTTACAAATCCGGCATTTCCCGTGAACACGCCTATCGCCGCGACTTGGAAGAATTGATCCGCGAGCTGGTTGCCGGTGTTGAGATCACCAATGAACCATCCAACGTCACCGACTGCGGAAACCCCGACTACGTCATCACTAAAGGAAAAATTCCAGTCGGCTACATCGAAGCCAAGGATGTTGGTAAAGACCTGAACCACAAAAACTATAAAGAGCAATTTGCCCGCTACCGCAAAGCACTGGATAACCTGATCATCACCGACTACACATGGTTTCAGTTTTTCCAGAACGGTGAACTGGTGCATGAAATCCGCATCGCCGAAATAGGCGAAAACGGAATCCGTCCGCTGCCGGAAAACTTTGAACAGTTCACAAACCTAACCCGCGACTTTTGCACCTTCATCGGTCAGACGATCAAATCGCCAAAGAAATTGGCCGAAATGATGGCGGGCAAAGCCAAACTGTTGCAGAACATTCTAGAACAGGCCGTCACTTCAGACGAAATAACGCAGGCCAACAGCTCCTTGCAGGATCAATACAACTCCTTCAAAAATATCCTGATTCACGATCTGGAACCCAAAGCCTTCGCCGACATCTACGCCCAGACGCTGGCCTATGGCATGTTTGCCGCCCGCCTGCACGACACCTGTCTGGACGACTTCAGCCGTCAGGAAGCCGCCGAACTGATTCCAAAAACCAATCCCTTCCTGCGCAAACTCTTCGGCTACATCGCCGGGCCGGACATTGACAACCGCATCCGGCCTACCGTGGACAACCTTGCCGATGTTTTCCGCGCCACCAATGTCGAAGTCCTGCTCAAAAACTTCGGCAAAAGCACTAAAACCAGTGACCCGATCATCCACTTCTACGAAACCTTCCTGTCGGAGTATGACCCGAAGCTACGCAAAGCGCGCGGCGTCTGGTACACACCGGAACCCGTTGTCAGTTTCATTGTCCGCGCAGTGGATGAACTGCTCAAAACAGAATTCGGCCTCAAAGACGGACTGGCTGACACTTCGAAAACCAAAATCAAAGTCGTCGCGCAGGGGAAGGCCACGAAGGGCGGCAAAGCGATCATCGAGGAACGGGAAGTCCACAAGGTACAGATTCTTGACCCCGCCGCCGGAACCGGAACCTTCCTCGCTGAAGTCGTCAAATTCATCTACAACAGCAAATTCCAAGCCATGCAGGGCGCATGGAGCGGCTATGTCGAAGAGCATCTTATTCCGCGCCTCAACGGATTCGAGCTGCTCATGGCCTCCTACGCAATGGCGCACCTCAAACTCGACATGCTTCTCACCGAAACCGGCTACCAGCCGAAGAAAGAACAGCGTTTTAATGTCTATCTCACCAACTCGCTCGAAGAACACCATCCCGACACTGGGACACTCTTTGCAAACTGGCTCAGCACAGAAGCTAATGAAGCCAACCACATCAAACGCGATACACCCGTCATGGTCGTCCTCGGCAATCCGCCCTACAGCGGCATTTCAAACAACATGGGCGAATGGATTTGCAAGCTGATCGAAGACTATAAATATGTGAACGGCGAGCACTTTGGAGAACGCAAACACTGGCTTCATGACGATTACGTCAAATTCATCCGCTACGGGCAGCACTTCGTCGACAAAAACGGCGAAGGAATTTTGGCCTACATCAACAACCACAGCTTTATCGACAATCCCACTTTCCGGGGCATGCGCTGGAACCTCCTGAGAAGCTTCGACAAAATTTACATCATTGATCTGCACGGAAACTCGAAGAAGAAAGAAGTTTGTCCCGACGGGAGCAAAGACGAAAATGTCTTTGATATCACGGCGGGTGTGTCGATCAACCTTTTTGTCAAAACCGGCAAAAAGAAGCCCGATGCTTTGGCCGAAGTCTGGCACCGCGACCTTTGGGGAAAGCGGGAACAAAAATACGACTTCTTGCAGGAGCGTGAAATCGGCACGGTTGATTTTCAGCTAATCCAACAACAGCCAGAAAATTACTTTTTCAAACCTATGCAATTTGAATCCCAGCAACAATACGACTTGGGGTTCTATATCCCCGACCTGTTGCCGGCGCAATCAATGGGAGTCACTACCGCCCGCGACGACTTTGTTATAGATATTGATCAAGGTGAACTGAAAGACCGCATCATCTTATTTTGCGACAAAGCCACCTCAAATGACGTTTTCAAACAAAGCTTCCCACTAAAGGAAAATTATCAGTGGAAAGTCGATGAGCAACGGGCATTAGTTCCTGCTTTTAACGAATCTTACATCAAGAAAATAAGCTACCGACCTTTTGACATACGCTGGATATATTTTCAAACCAACCTGGTTTTTAGAGATAGAAAAAAGGTTATGGATCACCTTGCGAAGGAAAACCTCGCCTTAACTTGTGTCAAACTGGGTCGAAGCATGGATTCTCATAATTATTTCATAACTAACGAAATAACAGATAAGAGCATCTCCTCGTCATTGGATAATGCCAACGTATTTCCCCTCTATCTTTATCCAGATGGCGGACAGCTCGACCTCGAAGAAAGCCAAACCCGCAAACCGAATCTGAATCCGAAAATCGTCGCGCAGATCGCCGAGGGGCTGAGGCTGGAATTCACGAACGAAAAAGAGAATCGGAACGACACCTTCGCGCCGATTGATCTGCTCGATTACATCTACGCGGTTCTTCATTCCTCGGCCTACCGCGAGAAATACAAAGAGTTCCTCAAGATCGACTTCCCGCGCGTTCCGTATCCGACCGATGCGGAGAAATTCTGGCAGCTCGTACAACTCGGCGGTGAACTCCGCCAGCTTCACCTGCTTGAATCGCCAGCCGTCGAGCGGTTTATCACCCGTTATCCGGTTGACGGCGACAACACCGTCACCCGCGCCATGACCGCCAAGTCCATCGGCTACGAACCGGTCAGTAAAGAATCCGGGCGCGTCTGGATAAACGACACACAGTATTTCGAAAACGTCCCGCTCATTGCATGGGAGTTTTACATCGGCGGCTACCAGCCCGCTCAGAAATGGCTGAAAGACCGCAACGGGCGCACCCTCAGCTTCGACGACATCCTTCACTACCAGAAAATCATCGCCGCCCTCGCCGAAACCGACCGCCTCATGAAATCCATCGACCAAATTGGGGTGGAGTAATAATGCCAATCAAAGAGATACCGACAAATTCATTAGATGATTTTTGGAATGTTTTGTCCCCGATTGGCAGTTTTATCGGCGAAATGCACAACCCCATATTCCGCGGACAAGGCGATTCAACTTGGCCGCTCACGCCGTCGGCACTGCGTGAAGATATAATTTCAAAATACTGCAATGCGTGTAAAAAAAATAGATACACCGACCACATTGTATCTTTTGAACACGCGCTACTTTCTGACTTTCTTTATTACGCTGATGAAATGGGGTTAATGATCCCAAGAGACTCTCCTGAGTTCAGAAAAAGCATGGATTTCTTTGAGTTTACGGATCGCTATGGGGAAGACGGTGTTGGCTGGCCATCGGCGGAATATTTTTCTTTTATCGCTCTCGCCCAACATCATGGAATTCCGACGCGACTCTTGGATTGGACCAGAAATCCCATCGTCGCCGGATATTTTTCAGCATCACAGGTGCTAAATGCGGAGCAGGCTCCCGAAAATCTCTCTGTTTGGGTTGTGGATACAGATGAATTAAGGCACTTAAACGGGGCGCTGGAACTTGTTCGGTTGCCCGGCAGCACCAGCCAGAATCTGGCGGCGCAAAAGGGTGTGTTTTTAATTCATAGGCAACCCAATTGCATGGGCCGGAGCACAGTGTTTTCATCCGAAGGTCTGAAAAACTCTGTAAACAAGCTATTTGAAGAAAGCAACGATTGTACGGCCTATAAAGTAACATTGCCTTCGCATTTTGCAGGCGAGCTACTTTTTAGATGTCATAAATTCGGAATCTCAGCGGCAACGTTATTTCCGGACTTTGATGGGGCCGCAAGAGCGGCTCTTGAATTTAAAATGGCAAAAAAACTTTCCGGAAAACTATGAGAAATCCGTGTCTTCCGTGTAATCCGTGGTGAAAACTTCCGCTCGTTATTTTTCAACAATGATCCGGTGTGTGCAGGTGAAGGTTTCGCCTGCCGGGAGGAGTAGAATGCCCGGTTTGTTCGTGATGTCACCGTACGGTTGTTCCGGATCGGCATAATCAAGCAACGCGGAAGCGTTTGGCGGAGGGCTTAACAAAGGCTCTTTTTAGAGTCTCGATGATTTTTTTGCTTCCATCGGGACGGTGCTCGACGATGTTCAGACCTTCTTGAACCGTGTACGGAATTCTCAATGCCTTGGCGCGTTCAACAGCCAGCCGGGATGCTTTTCGGGAAATCGCATTAATTTTTTCAGCTGAAAGTTCTTCTCTCATTTACCAGTCCGCCGATTCCTTTTTAATCGGACGAAAATAACCTTTGATACAATCCGCATTGCGGACGCAAACCTGAATATGGCTTTTGTCGTGGAATCCGGCGCCATCATAAATCGGCG
>Ga0247839_1001992_pt1 | contig 31706 bp, 28 predicted proteins | sample LaCruzMarch2015__6_FD_192405 | JGI IMG/M metagenome (GOLD analysis project Ga0247839, IMG submission 192405) | Freshwater microbial communities from meromictic Lake La Cruz, Castile-La Mancha, Spain - LaCruzMarch2015_16m | ecosystem: Environmental > Aquatic > Freshwater > Lake | place: Spain... | reverse complement strand
TTTTAAATCCTGTAAAAAAAACAATATTTATCAACCAGGATATTACAGAAAAGGAATTTAAAGTTACAGGCATCAATGCCCTGGCGCATTATACCAACATCGGAGGCACTCCTGCTGATCAGTTTGCAATGGGTGAAAGAGCGTTCCACCAAATTCATCGCCAGGGATTGATCGGCATGTACAGTGAATATGATGGACGCAATGAAGTGCAGCTTTGGAAATACAACCCGATTTGTGGTAATATGGAAGAGTTTGTGGACAGATTGTCTCTTTACCTGATTTTCAGAAATGAACAAAATGAGAGAGTTCAATTTGAACTTGAAAACATGTTAAAAAAGATTCTGTGGTAGCCATTTGGAGGGATTACGTGAAAAAAGTAATTTGAGGATTTGGGAATTTGAAGATTTGAAAATGAGCAACATAAAACTATTTGAAAGCAAGCAAATACGCGCTGAATGGAGCGAGACAGCCCAAAAATGGTATTTTGCGGTAATTGATGTAATCGAAATTTTAACCGAAAGCAATAATCCGAGAAGATATTGGAGTGACCTGAAGCGGAAACTCAATTCAGAAGGTTTTTCGCAGTTGTACGAAATTATCGTACAACTGAAAATGATATCATCTGATGGTAAAAAATATTTGACAGACTGTTCAGATGCAAAAAGTCTATTACGAATAATTCAGTCAATTCCATCTCCTAAAGCAGAACCATTTAAACAATGGCTGGCCCAGGTGGGCTCAGACAGGTTGGATGAAATTGAAAATCCCGAACTGGCAGCTCAGCGGTCACGTGAATTATACAAACTAAAAGGTTATCCCGATGACTGGATTGAAAAGCGGATGCGAAGCATTGCCATTCGCGGGGAATTAACCGGTGAATGGAAAAACAGAGGAGTTAAGGAACAGATTGAATATGCCATTCTTACAGCAGAAATTTCAAAAGCAACATTCGGGTTGACTCCATCTGAATATAAAAAAGTAAAAGGATTGAAAAGTCAGAACCTGAGAGATCACATGACCGACCTTGAGTTGATTTTTTCTATGCTGGGAGAAGCATCTACAACAAAAGTAACCAGAGCAAAGAATGCGAAAGGTTTTGTTGAAAATAAAAAAGCTGCAAAAATTGGAGGGAAAATAGCAGGCAATGCGTTGAAGGAGTTGGAGAAAGAAAGTGGCGAGAAGGTAATTACGTCAGAAAATTTTTTACCGGAAGCAAAGGAAAAAAAGGAATTGAAAAAGAAAAAAACCAAATAGCAATATTTCTAAATTCATATTTATCCGGAACTTCAAATAATTGAATCAAAATCATTTATGAAAATTTCTCAAGTTCTTGACAAAATTGACGAACGTCAACTTTTCGTTCCTGCCTTTCAACGCGAATATGTATGGCACAGGCAACATGCAAAAGATCTCATTTCTTCCTTAATTGAGTTACGCGTCATTCAAAGAATCCAACAACGGGCTGCTGCGAACAGCCCTTTTTTGTTGCCCTGCAAAGATATTGCATCATTTCCCCTTTGGTGAATCCAGTTATCAACATCAATCGGGGGTAAGTGATGTAAGCCGCTGACCTAAAGAAACATAGACTTTGATAATTCCTCAGGGGCTCACTGGGTGTGGCTTTTCATTTAATAAACTAATATTTGTAAGTTTTAAAAATGAATCCACATAGTTTTAACTACCTTTACTTTACGAATAAAATCTTCATATAACAATGATCCCATATGATCATTAAGGTTTGGAATGTTTTCTGCCTTCTATTCATAGTCATCGTCTTTGGTTGCGAAAGCAAAGACAATTCTATAATTCCAATTGTCCCTCCTGGTGGTGATTCAATTCCATCAACCGATTATCGGACAAAATATGTTGGGAATTATAATTTCACCCTGAAATTGCTGACTTTGGAAATATATCCGGATACGGCATATTGGAGCACCCAATTCTTTCAATATCCAGGCACCATTGAGTTGTACAACAAGGACCGACTTCTAATCAAGTATTCATCCTTCCAGCCACTCGGAAGATGCGTTACCGGTACAAGTTGGTGTCAGGGTGGATTAAGTGATCCTTGCGTGACCAATTGCGGGGGACAGTTGTACTACGTGCGAAACTGGGTGAGCCCATTAATTTATTCAAACGACTCCCTGCTGCTTTTTAAAGATTATTCGCGATTGAATGGTTCAGGGAGGTTTATTAAGGATACGATGTCATTCGTTACCAAGTTATATGACAAATGGTCGGTTTACGAGGAGCATATTACCGGAATTAAAATAAAACAATAGGTTAGAGATGGACGCCTAATCCATTTGGCTATCTATTTATCCCTGCTCACCGACAGCAACCATAGCCACAAGCATACCAAGGTTGCTCCCACGAGTCCCAGCACATTAAACCAAATCGGCATCAACCAGGTGCCAATCATAATTGGTATCATCGTAACCACCCGTAGTAAATGTAACAACGCAACGATGCCGAAAATGGTGCCGGCCACACGCAGTCCGAGAATCTTTGAGTTTATTGACATGATGCTAAGAAATGGGTGACCAAATGTACGGCAGATAAACCAAGAAAATCAAGAGGGTTTTACGAACCCATGAGATCTTCTTAGAGTTAAATAACTATTCGATATTTATCCTTTAGCCTGTTTTGAATCGCACTTGGCTGCCGACCGAATAAATCAGATAATTTGAACGGATCAGAAATTTCCTTGACAACTTTGATAAGTAATTCCTCTTCTTTAACAGACCAAAACTCATAAGCTCTTGGATATTTTTTTCGTGTTTCCAGTTCTATCCTCGTCAAACCAATCGGGTCCCTTTTCGGCAATTTTTGAATTTCCTGCTTAATCTCATCCCTATTGAGTGTCTGAGGACGATCTATCTGGCTCATCGGTATAAGATTTCCATGCGCGACTGTTTTATTTTTTGCACTCTCAAAATACCAGTTTGTTAAATTCCCCCTGGTATCTTCAGCCCTGCATTGTGGAAGTAATCTCCTCAGGGCATCATTGTCCTTCAATTTATGTAAGAATGCACGAAGTTTATAGCCTGAATGTCTGTCAACTTCAACTAAATTCTTTTTAACCAATAAATCATATGCGTCCGTTGACCTTAGTACTTTTTGAAAGGGATCATTATCAAAATAGTCCTGGATTGCCCTCGATATCTTCAATGCCCTTGAGATGTCATCATTGGTCAGCTTCATGTTTTTGTTTAGGTTGCCTGCGACAGAATTGCCTTTATAAATATATATAATGTTTCCGTGCTTTCGTATGCCAAATGATCAATAATTTGTAATGAATTGATTGTTATTTCATTAAAAATTAATGTATTTTCTATCAGTAGCGTTGCGTCTTAGTTAAAACAATATCAATTGATTACAAAATTGTTCTTTGACATCTTGATTTTTCTTCGTTGTAAAGAGTTCTTTCAAGGGTGTTCGATCAAATGCTGAAAGGCTTATCTGCTGCAGGATTTCGTATAAAGAATGAGATATTTTCAATTTCTTTTTGGCGATGACAACAATCACATAAGCGGAGATTGCTATCCAAATCTGCGTCCTTACTGCATTTTCACTATGACCCCAGAATGTTTGAATTTTCAGATGCTGTTTTATCCATTTGAAAAATGTCTCAATACCCCAGCGATACTTGTATAAAGCTGCGATTGTGAGGGCCGTTAATTTGAAGTTGTTCGTGATAAAAATCAATGTATTGCAAGTTTGAGCATCATAATAATGGATTCGGCGTAATGGACCTGGATACTTTTCAATACTTGTTTTGTTAGTCAATTCAATGCATTGGTCACATATTACCCCACTCTTTCTATCTGTTTTTCCCCGGTTTAATACCCGATACTGCATGTTCTCTTTGGCTCTGATTACGAAGTTTATGTGTTCACCTGCAAGCCGCCACAAACGCTTAAAATCAACATAACCTCTATCCATGATCAGGTAACTTCCTCCCGGCAGTGAAATGTAGTCCAAAATATTGACCTCATGAATTGAGCCATCTGTGATGAAAATGTATTCGGGTATCGAGGTTTTGAGATCAAGCAAGGTGTGCAATTTAACAGCTGCTTTGGTTGAACGAAACTTGGCCCAACAGAACACATTGAGACATAGATCAACAATCGTGGCATCGAGTGCAAATATTCTACCTTTGAGTTTAACATCCAGTTGATTTTCATTAACATATAAATTCTTGGCAATCTCAATCAGTTTTAATGCAAAATCACGGAATATTCGCCAATCGCGGGTTTCATTTGCCCTTGAAATGGTTGACTTACTGAATGGCTTACCAATACCGAGATGATAAAGTTTGTCACTATTAAGCCGAAGGCCCAAGGCCGTGTCGCTGAGGCTTTGGCGGTGAGTAAGCTGTCCAAATACCATGCAAAGGAATTGTTTCCAACAGCTGAAGTCTTTTGCTCTATAGTTCCCATTGTATCGATCAACGCATCGTTTAAAGATATCGTCGGAAGCAAACTCGATAAATTGTGCGAATACCATCTTGCCCTGATTCATGCCAGATCTTTTGCACAAAGGAAAGCAAAACCCATTTCAAATCGTCGCCAACTAAAAAACTCAGCAAACTTAGATTAATCAAGCTTTTCAAAGAACTTAAGTTAATGTTAACGCAACGCTAGTGATTTTCTATCATTAAAAATGGGAACCGATACTTACAATTTTTACCCAAAATCATCAAAATGGCCAATATCTTTTCGCAAAACTTTGTGATAATCATCGAATTTTACATGCCCATGTTGGTACCCTTGTTGGTACCCTAACGAAAAAACCACCTACAAAAACTGATGTAAGTGGTTGATTTTCAAGTCGGGGTAGCAAGATTCGAACTTGCGACCTCCTGCTCCCAAAGCAGGATGATTGTTTTCTGTCTGATAGTCTATATCCTACATTTATTCGCATCCATTTTACACCAATACACAGGATTTTAATTTGTCAACACCCGAGGAAAATACACCATTTTTTTCCAATATTTTGATCAGTTTTGACGAAAAACATGATTGATTTTTCAATTCTGGCTATCCGATTTGACTTGTTATTATCAATCCAAAATCATCAAAACGGCCAATATCTTTTCGCAAAACTTTGTGATAATCATCGAATTTTACAGGCTATTTATGTGTACTTTTATGTGTACTAAAACAAAAACGACTCACAAATATTTTTGCAAGTCGTTGATTTTCTGTCTCCTCGCCAGGACTCGAACCTGGGACCCATTGATTAAGAGTCAATTGCTCTACCAACTGAGCTACGAAGAGTTTTCGGGGTGCAAAGATAGGTATTTTCAAATAATGAATGAACAATGTGCTGAAAAATAATTTGGTGTATCTTTGGCTTTCATTATGGAACATCCATCAAAATCGGCGCTGAATGTCATGAAGGGGATCGAACAACCTGGTCAGATCAATGCGGATGCTTTGAAAAAACTGAGGGCCGGGAAACGTTCCGGAAACAGTGTACAGGAACTTATTGACGGTATTTTTAGCGGAAACCGTACCCTGCTGAGCAAGGCAATCACCCTGGTTGAAAGTTCCCTCCCGGCGCACCAGGAGCAGGCTCAAGAGGTCATTGCGGCGTGCCTTAAGCAGACAAGAAGCCCGTTATCAATGACCAATGACCAATTACCAATGACCAATGATAAAGTTCGGAATTCGAGTATCAGGGTTGGGATCACGGGGGTGCCCGGTGTTGGAAAGAGCACATTCATAGAGGCGCTGGGGACCAGCTTAACGGCAAAGGGCCATAAACTGGCCGTTCTGGCGATCGATCCCAGCAGTTCCCGCTCAAAAGGGAGCATTCTGGGTGATAAAACACGCATGGAAGAATTATCGGTCGACCCGAACGCCTTTATCCGCCCCTCTCCTGCCGCCGGCTCGCTTGGCGGGGTGGCCCGGAAAACACGGGAAACAATCTTCCTCTGCGAAGCTGCCGGTTTTGATGTCATCTTTATCGAAACAGTTGGGGTGGGACAATCGGAGACAACGGTTCATTCCATGGTCGACTTTTTCCTGCTGCTGATGTTAGCCGGCGCCGGGGATGAACTCCAGGGCATCAAGCGCGGTATCATCGAAATGGCGGATGCCATCGTGATCAATAAGGCCGATGGCGACAACCTCAACAAAGCCAAAGCGGCCCGGGTCGAATATGCCAATGCCCTGCACCTCTTCCCTCCGCCCGACAGCGGATGGACCCCCGTCACCGACATTTGTTCGGCCCGTTCAAAACTGGGTATCGACCATGTATGGGATATCATCCTGGAACACAGGGAATCAACCACAAATTCAGGTTATTTTCAGAAACGACGTATGGAGCAAAATCGCCAGGCGCTCTACGAAACCATTGAAGAGGGGTTACAACACCATTTTTTTTCGCGGAAAGAAATTGCCCATCTCATGGCCAAGTCAGAACAGGATATCCTTGCCGGGCTTGTCAACCCCTATAAAGCGGCCCAGGAGCTGCTTGAACAATATTTCAAGAAAATCTGAATTTTACAATCACACGGTCTTTATTTAAGAAAAGGCTCGATTTTCCAATACAATTCTCTCGGATTGAATGGCTTGATGATATATCCGCTCATGCCAACGGTATATATTTTATCCCTGTCTTCGAGGAAGGCCGATGCCGTGAGTGCGATGACCGGCAGGTTTTTAAAATAATCGCCCTCCATCGACCTGATGGCTTTGGTTGCATCATACCCATTCATTTCAGGCATATGGAGGTCCATAAGCACGACATCATATTCCTCATGCGCTACTTTTTCAACTGCGACCCTTCCGTTTTCAGCAATATTTACAGTGGCATCCCATTTGGTGAGAAACTTTGAGACGATCTTCTGGTTCACAAGGTTATCTTCCACCACCAGTACCCTTAGTCCAGTCAGGCTCCCAAAGGATGTTTTCATCAGCATCTCCTCTTCGAGGCGATTCTTCTCACTTTTAATGAATTTCAGTTTGAAGAAAAAGGTACTTCCCTCACCGGGCTTGCTATTGAGCTCAAGCGTACCGCCCTGTAAACTGATCAGTTTTTTCGTTATCGCCAGTCCCAATCCGGTCCCCCCGTAATTCCGCGTTGTGGAGGAGCTGGCCTGGGTGAAGCTTTCAAAGATAAACTGCTGTTTATCCTCCGGGATGCCAATGCCGGTGTCGATCACCTTGAACAGGAATTCGGGCCTCTCCGGCAAATCGGAAATCACCAGAACCTCCATGGTGATTTTTCCTTTGTTGGTAAATTTGATGGCATTTCCGACGAGATTGATCAGAATCTGAGACAATCGCACCGAATCGCCCCTGATCACGGGAGGAACCGCCTCGGAAATTTGAACAACCAGTTCCAATCCCTTTTTTACGGCCTCGTATTCGAAACTTTGACGAACGCCGTTAAGCAGTTTTCGCAGGTCAAAATCAACGGTTTCAAATTCGATTTTTCCGGAATCGATTTTTGAAAAGTCGAGGATGTCGTTGATCAGGTTCATCAGGTTCCCGGCTGAAAACTGAAGGATTTCGATGTTATCAAGCTGATCGGGGCGCGGCTCTTCCTCGCGCAGGAGGTTGGCCGTATTGATGATGGCATTGAGCGGTGTCCTGATTTCATGGCTCATGGTGGAGAGGAACTGCTGTTTTGCCCTGGCTGCCTCCTCGGCAATATTTTTCGCTTTATGCAATTCCCGTTCGATTTCAGCCCTTTGACTGATCTCCAGTTCGAGCTTCTTGCGCTGTTTGTAAAGATTCACAAATATGTTCACCTTCCCGATAAACATATCAGCGATGATGGGCTTGGCAATAAAATCAACCGCTCCGGATTTGAGCCCTTTGGTACGGTAATAATTTTCGTTATAGATGGCGGTAATATAGATAATCGGCAGCAATTCATTCTGCTCCTCCTTCCTGATCATTTCCACTGTTTCAAACCCATCTATTCCAGGCATTTGAACATCCATGAGTATCAGTGCAAACTCATGCCGGGCCGTCAGTTCGATGGCCTCGTAACCCGACCTGGCCCGAATCATCTCGATATGCAGGTCGGCCAGGAGTTTTTCTATGGCATAAATATTATTGACATTATCGTCGACGATCAGTATTTTAGGCAGAATATCCATTTGGAGGTTTTATTTAGTAGGTTGAGTTTCTATAAGAGAATTTAAAAAAGCGGCTATTTCATCCAGCGGAAGAATCTGATCAACAGCGGTTGCCTGTATTGCAGCGCGGGGCATCGATTCTACTTCAGATGATTCCGGATCCTGCACAAGGGTGAGCCCCCCGAACTCCTTAATTTTTTTCAGTCCCTTGCTCCCGTCATTGTTGGCCCCGGTAAGTATAATCCCTATTAGCTTATCCTTGTAAGCCTCTGCGGCTGTTTCAAAAAGTACATCAATGGATGGACGGGCATAATTTACCCGTTCGTCAATGGTCAGGGTGAAGGTGCGGTCGGGTTCGATCAGCAGGTGGTAGTTGGGAGGAGCCAGATAGGCAATTCCCGGCATCGGCTGCTCCTTTTCATCGGCCTCCTTGACCTGCAGCGTTCGGATGTCATTGAGAATCTGGATGAGGTAATTTTCTGAGTCAGGGCTGATATGCTGAACAATGATCAATGGGATATTGAACCGTTCATGCAGTCCGCGAAAAAGGACCTTCAATGCATTAAGTCCCCCTGCCGAGGAACCGATCACAATGGCTTCGTATCGTTTCTTGTTGGTCAATCCAGGTGTGTTACGATTGGTACTTCTTTATGTAAATCCGTTCTTTTGGAATGAGTGGGTTAAACTGATCGTAATGATCAGAAAACTGAAGGTTTTCTTTCGACCCCAGGCAAAGGATTCCCCCGGATGGCAAACTTTCAACAAAAAGTCTGATCACCTTGTCCTGAAGCTCCCGGTCGAAGTAGATCAGAACATTGCGGCATATCACCAGGTTAACTTCAGCGAATACACTGTCGGTCACCAGGTTATGTGTGGCAAACACAATGTTTTTTTTCAGGGAATCCAGCATTTTGGCCGTTTCATAATCGGCGGTATAGTAATCAGAGAATGAGCCCTTACCTCCTGATTTCTGGTAATTTACGGTAAATTCTTTAATCCGGCTGATGGGATAAAGGCCATCTTTGGCTTGCTTGATGATGACCGGGTTAAAATCGGTGGCATAGATCTGCGTTTTGCTGTAAAGCCCCTCCTCGTGCAGCATAACGGCCATGGAGTATACCTCTTCACCGCTTGCGCAACCTGCATGCCAGATTTTAAGGTAGGGATAGGTTTTAAGAATGGGGATGATCTCTTCACGCAAGGCCCTGTAAAAATTCGGATCGCGGAACATCTCGGTGACGTTAATGGAAAGATCCATAAGCATCTGATCAACGAATTTATGATTGTAAACCGACTCATGAATCATGTCGGAGATATGCTTCATCCCCGACAGGTTAAACCTGTTCAGAATCCTCCGCTTCACATGGGCCTGCGAGTAATTTCGGAAATCGTACCCGTATTTCTGGTAGATGGCCTCCACCACAAGCCGGATTTCGATATCCTGGTTTTCCAGTTGTTCTTCCTGGATTTTTTTCATCAATCTCAAGTTATTTGGCCTGATCTGGCCGTGAATGCAATGGCCAACGATGTTGCCGTGAATCACGATGGCTACTTTTGAACCAGCTTCTTTTTTATTATTAGATTTCGCACGTTTGAAGCAACAATGCTGACAACAAGAATAGAGGCAATGATGATAAGGGAATCATTGGTAGAGATTTTAAAGACTGAGTGAAGCAGCATTTTCACCCCGACAAAGGTTAGCAGGGCTGCCAGCCCCATCTTCAGGTAATGGAAGCGGTTCATGATATCCATGACGAGGAAGAACAGGGAACGAAGGCCCAGGATGGCGAAAATATTGGAGAAAAAAACGATGTATGGATCCTGTGTAACAGAAAATACTGCGGGAACTGAATCGACCGCAAACAGCACATCGGTGAATTCGATGATCATCAAAACGATAAACAGGGGTGTTACGTAGAGTTTCCCCTGCTGGCGGATGAAAAAGGTTTCGGCATGTTCGTCGTGGCTGACCCTGAAAAATCGTGAAACAAGCCTTACCACCGGGTGTTTTTCAGTATCAATCTGCTGATCTTTCTTCGCAAAGAGGAAATCGTAGGCCATCTTCAAACCGATGACAACCAGCATGACCCCGAAAACGTAGAGGAACCATGAGAAGCGCTGGATGAGGGCACTTGCGGCGAAAATAAACATAAAACGCATGATGATGGCGCCCAGGATACCCCAGAAAAGCACCCGCTTGAAATATTTTGGCTGGATATTGAAGGAGATAAAGATCATCACGATGACAAACACATTGTCCACCGAAAGTGAATATTCTATCAGGTATCCGGTAATATATTCGAGAGAAAGGTTCTTATTATAAAGGTTTATTGACTCCTGAAGGCCTAAGCCGGTGATGTCAATCGGGTGATGATAGGTGTCGATGCGGTTTTGAATCTCTGCGATCGTGTCACTTCCGTGTATCAGATTTCCCTGGTAACGGATCAGAAAATAAAACCCAACCGAAACTGAAATCCAGACCATGGTCCAGATCAGAGCCTCTTTAAATGACAGGGCATGGTTTTTTTTTTGAAAAAAGCCAAGGTCAATGCCAAGCATCAGGGATATAAAGAAGAGGAAGGAGGAGAAAAAAATTATTTCATTCAGATTCGACATGTGCAACAAGATTCTAAGTTAGAGTTAATTCTCCAAAGTTATAAAAAAATCTTACTTTTGTCTGCTTTTGATTTTAACAGAATTTGCCAGGCCATGAATGAATCCATTTCGCTGAATCCCAATCCGCTTGTACATTTTCTTGACAAACCGGCTGATGATTTTACCAAAGCCGACTTGATCCGCTATATCGAATCCAACGGCATACAGATGTTGAATTTCCGCTATTCGGCTGCAGATAGCCGGCTGAAAACGCTGAGCTTTATCATCAAGGACCGGCAGCATCTCGACAGCATCCTGAGTGCCGGCGAGCGGGTGGACGGGTCAAGCCTTTTTCCCAATTACGTGGAGGCCGGATCTTCAGATTTGTATGTCATTCCCCGCTATCGTACCGCCTTTGTGAATCCCTTTTCAGCGATTCCGACCATGGATATTCTTTGTTCCTTTTACGATAAAGACGGTCAGCCCTTTGCAAATTCACCGGAATATATCCTGCGCAAATCGCATGAAATTCTGAAGAAAAAGACAGGGTTGTCATTCGAAGTGATGGGCGAACTGGAATATTACATCATCAGTGAGCGGGACAGGTTATTTGAAGCCTTCGACCAGCGCGGATACCACGAATCGTCTCCCTTCTGTAAATGGTCGACCCTGCGGGCTGAAGCCATGCAGGCGATTGCCAAATGCGGTGGGTATATCAAGTACGGCCATTCGGAGGTTGGCAATTTTACTGAATCAGGGCTTTCCTACGAACAAAATGAGATTGAGTTTACCCCGGTCAGGCTCGAAGATGCGGCCGATCAGCTATTGATTGCAAAATGGGTTCTACGTTCTCTGGCGTATAAGTACGGGGTCACGGTTACGTTTGCACCCAAAATTACGACAGGCAAGGCTGGCAGTGGCATGCATGTACATACCCGCCTGATGAAAAACGGGAAGAGTGTGATGCTCGACGATGGTAAATTATCCGATACCGCCAGGAAAGCCATCGCAGGTTATCTTGATCTCTCTAAATCGCTGACAGCGTTCGGGAATATGATCCCGACCAGTTATTTCAGACTGGTTCCGCACCAGGAGGCACCGACCAATATATGCTGGGGTGACAGGAACCGTTCGGTTTTGGTCCGCGTTCCCCTTGGCTGGGGCAGCAAACATGATATGATTGTCGATGCCAATCCAAAGGAAAAAGACACACAAGCTGGATTTGGCAGTCGCCAGACAGTCGAATTCCGTTGTCCGGATGGGTCTGCAGATGTTTACCTGTTATTCGCCGGACTCACCGTTGCAGCGCGACATGGTATCGAGATGAACAATGCCCTGGATCTTGCCGAAAAGACCTACGTCGATGTCAATATTTTTGAAGAAAAATACAAATCCCGTGTAAGCCAATTGCAGCAACTCCCCGTCTCCTGCTGGCAATCAGCTGAATCGCTTGAACTCCAGCGAAAAATTTATGAAGAACATGGCATCTTCCCTCCCAAAATTATTGATGGCCTCATCAGGTACCTGAAAAGCTTTAATGACCGGGATCTCAGGAATTCAGTTAAAGACAATGAGAAGGAGATCATGAAGCTGGTGAATACCTATTTGCATTGCGGATGATCAGGCATTAGCCATTAGGCATTAGCCATTAGGCATTAGCCATTAGCCATTAGGCATTAGGCATTAGCCATTAGCCATTGGGCATTAGGGAAAGGGTTTTTCAGTCATGATGCCAGTTATTTCTTCGGTTTTTTTGATTTTTATGCCATTTTGTCGCATTTTATTTGATTTTTTTCCAAGGTACAGGATTTGACTTTTTGGGTACATCAAACGGAAGTTAAACCAAAAAGAAAGGAGCGTATATCATGACACTCATTAAATGGCAACACAGAAATCCATTATCGGATATGGTAAGCAACATTTTTGACAACGACCTTGGTGATTTTTTTGGAAAGCGTTTCAGCGATCCTGCTGCAAACATCATCGAGACCCCGGATTCATTTGCGCTCGATATTGCTGCGCCCGGCCTGAACAAGGACGACTTCAAGATCAACCTGGAGAATAACATCATGACCATTTCGGCCGAATTTGAAGATCAGAAACGTGAAGAGGGCAAGAATTATTCGAGGAAAGAGTTCTATTACGGATCATTCAGCAGGGCATTTACGTTGCCCAAGACCATCGACCTCGATAAAATCAAGGCAGATTATGAAAACGGCATCCTGAAAATTTCTCTTCCAAAGAAGGAGGAGTCAAAAGTCGAAATTAAGAAAGAGATCAAGATTTCATAATCGGGGTTTCTTTGAAAAGGGGATCCTGTCAGGTTGTTTCAATCTGGCAGGATCCCTTTTTTTTATCGTATCTTTACCAGATGAAAAACACGCACAAGGCCCATCTGGCCCTGCTCGCCACCACCCTCATCTTTGGCTTTGCCTACAACATTGTCAAGGGGCTTATGCCTGAGATATTGTCACCCATGCAGCTGATTTTTCTCCGGCTGCTGGGCGGAGCCTTTATCTTCTGGTTGTTTCAGCGGCTTTTTGTCCCGGAAAAAGTTGAGCGAAAAGATCTTATCATGCTGGCCGTGTGTGGCATGTTCGGGTTTGCACTAAACCAGGCTCTTTTTTACGAAGGATTAAACCTGAGCACCCCGGTGGATGCCTCGCTGATTCATGTGCTCAACCCCATCCTGGTCATGATTTTTGCCAGTTTACTCATCGGCGAAAAGATCACATGGAAAAAAGCCGGGGGTATTGCACTTGGCGCATCAGGCGTACTTATCCTGGTTTTGTATGGCCGCCATATAAGCTTTAACGGGGAGCATGCGCTGGGGAACATCCTGATATTCCTGAACCTCGTGTTTTATGCGCTTTACCTGGTGCTGATCAAGCCCCTTATTGGAAAATATCATACAACGACCATTCTGAAATGGGTCTCTTTTTTCGGTTTTATATTCATCTTTCCCTTTTCAATTAAGCCAGCCCTGGAGATCAATTTTAGCGCCATCCCCGTTGGCGCCTGGCTGGGAATCATCTATATCATTGTTCTCAACACCTTTTTAGCCTATCTGCTCATCAACTTTGCGCTTAAAAGTTTAACCACTACGGTCGTCAGTTATTACAGTTACCTGCAGCCATTCATTGCGGGGGTCATGTCGGTAACCATTGGCCAGGGAACCATTACGGGCCCCAAGATCGTGGCAGCCCTGCTCATCTTCAGCGGCGTATATCTTGTGAACCGCAAGCCATCGAACAACGACAATAAAGCAGCGCTCTAAAAAAAGTGCCGGAAAGGAAGGAGAAACCATTCAAATATTTTTTCGATCAGTGGGCGGCGTTTCCATTCGAGGTAATCGAGCTCCTGCGCATTGTTGATCGTTTCAGCGATGTGTTCCTGCAATTGCCTGATTATTTCAGGCTCTGTGCCGATCAGGGCAATTTCGTACTGATACCGGAAACTGCGGAAATCAAAATTGGCACTCGAAATGGAAAAAATTTCATCATCAATCATCAGCAACTTGGCGTGCAGGTTGTGTGGCAGGTAGAAAAGCAACTTGATCCCCGCATCATGCAGCAGCCCGAGATATTTATTCCGGAGGATGTCAATCATCCGCATATCAGAATGTTTTGGCATGATCACCTCGACTGTAACCCCGCGTTTGCTCGCATCCATCATGGCTTTACGAAGCAGAAACCCGGGAAGAAAATAGGGTGTTTCGATCACCACCGATCGTTCAGCCTGCCTGATCAGCTGGGTGTAGCGTTTTCGCAGGCGCTGGAATTGAAGGGAGGGCACATCGCGAATGATTTCAAAATTCCCCGACTTGATACTGCGCGTAAAGGTCACCTTGTTGGTGATAATGAAGGGGTTGAATGCATTGAAATTTTCAAGGAAAACCTTTCTGAATGAAACTGCAATTTCACCCTCCATGCGCAGGCACAACTCACGCCAGTTCAGGTTATATCCGGTGATATTGGCCGATCCGATATAACTGATGGTATCATCGATGACCAAAATCTTGCGGTGGTCACGGCGATGGCCCCGGGTAAATATGTCGCTGTTGAATTTTATTTTTTCGAAGAACCGCACTTCGCCGCCATGACTGATAAGTTCTGAGAAAAATGACTTCGAAACCGGTCCCTTCCCCCACGAATCGATCAGGATTTTCACCTTCACACCCTCTTTGGCCCGTTTCGTAAATGCATCACGGAAGCGTATCCCCATATGGTCATTGGCAAACTTGTATGTCTCCAGACATATATATTCCTTTGCATGTGCTATGTCGCTGAGCATCAGATTATAATACTGAAATGTGTCGTCAATGATCCGGAATTCCATCCTGAGAAAAAATTATAGTTAATATTCCATCATTAGGTTTTTGTAACTAAATTCCTCCTCAAATTTACGAAAAGGAATGAATCCTCTTTCTTATCTAACGTTGAAATAGTATAATTTTGTTTAAGTTTGCTTAAAAATTAGGAGATATGATCAAATCCATGACCGGATATGGAAAGACCGTCGTCGACATTACCGGGCGGAGACTGACCGTTGAGATCAAGACGCTGAACAGCAAACAACTCGATTTAAATCTTAAGATCCCTGGTTATTTTCGCGAAAAAGAGTGGGAGGTGCGGACGCTTCTTACCCAGCGGCTGGAGCGGGGGAAAATTGATTTTTACATCGGGACAGAGGTGACGGGTGAGATGCTGAGTTACTCGATAAACCACAATCTCGCCAAAAAATATGCCGATGAGCTGAAGGCGCTATCCGGCGAACTTCATCTGAAGGACGCCTCCGACATGCTGTCGCTCGTGGTTAAAATGCCGGATGTTATGCAAACCAGCCGCGACGAGATGGGTGAAGATGACTGGAGCGTTATCAGGGGCGCCATTGCAGAGGCCATCAGTCAGACCGATGAATTTCGCATCCATGAGGGGAAGGTCCTTGAAGATGACATGCTGATGCGCGTACATTCCATTTTGCAATTGCTTGATGCCATTCTGCCTTATGAAACCAATCGCATCAATGAGCTGCGTGAACGGTTGATCAAAGATTTTGCAAAGTTTGCCGGAGATTTCAACGGATCGGCTCCCGATCAAAACAGGTTTGAGCAGGAGATCATCTATTATCTTGAAAAACTTGATATTACCGAGGAGAAGGTTCGCCTTTTGAAACACTGCCAGTATTTCCTTGAAACGCTTCAGGATACCGGGTCACAAGGTAAAAAACTGGGATTTGTCACCCAGGAGATGGGCCGTGAGATCAACACCATCGGATCAAAGGCCAGTGATGCGGAAATTCAGAAAATCGTTGTACAGATGAAGGATGAGCTGGAGAAGATCAAAGAGCAGTTGGGGAATATTCTTTAGGTAACAGGGTTATGCAGGGGAAAGCAGTTATCGTTTCGGCGCCGTCGGGGGCAGGTAAAACAACCATTGTAAAGCATCTGCTTCAGGTAATTCCCTGGCTTGAGTTTTCTATTTCAGCCTGCAGTCGGACAAAACGCGAAAGCGAAACGAACGAAAAAGATTACTATTTCATCTCCGCCGATGATTTCAGGGAAAAAATCGCCATGGATGAATTTGTTGAATGGCAGGAGGTCTATCCAGGCAGTTATTATGGCACGCTGAAGTCAGAGATGGATCGCATCTGGTCAATGGACAAAACTCCTATTTTTGATGTAGATGTTATCGGGGCTGTAAATTTGAAAAAATATTTCGGGGAGCAGAGTTTGGGCATCTTTATCCACCCGCCATCCCTTGAAGAACTGGAGAACCGATTAAAAAAGCGTGGCTCCGAATCAGAGGAAACATTGCGTAAAAGGTTGGATAAGGCGGCCTTTGAGCTCACCTTTGCAACGCAGTTCGATAAAATCATCATCAACGACAACCTGGAGGTAAAGTGTGCTGAAATCGTAGAATTAGTAAACGATTTTCTGAAGTAATTTAGCGTAAATCGTCATCTGTCATTCGTCATTCGTCATCTGTCATCTGTCATTCGTCATCTGTCATTCGTCATTCGTCATTCTCTTATGTCTTCTCCTCCCAAAACCGGCCTCTTTTTCGGTTCTTTCAACCCCATCCATAACGGGCATCTGATGATTGCCTCCTACATGGCTGAATATACCGACCTTGGCCAGGTGTGGTTTGTGGTTTCACCGCACAATCCATTGAAGGAAAAATCGACGCTGCTTCCTGATCATCACCGGCTAGCCATGGTAAATCTGGCCATTGAGGAGGATTCCCGGTTCAGATCATCCAACATCGAGTTCAAGCTGCCCCAGCCCTCCTATACCATTGACACGCTGACCTATCTCAGTGAGAAATTCCCGGAAAAAGAGTTTGTAATGATCGCCGGCTCTGATATTTTTCCAACATTTCACAAATGGAAGAACTTCGAAGCGTTGCTGAAACAGTACCGGTTTTATATCTATCCAAGGCCCGACAGCGGAAAAAGCAGATTCGACGCCCACCCGTCACTCACCTATGTCGATGCTCCGCTGATCACCCTCTCCTCTTCCTTTATCCGCCAGGGGATCAAAAAGGGTCGTGACATGCGTCATTTCATGCCTGAAAAGGTTTGGAAGTATATCCGGGAGATGCACTTCTATACGTGACACGTGACGCGTGACGCGTGACGGAAAATTTATAAATTATGATTTTTTTCCTGTTACCCTGTTACCCTGTTACCCTGTCACCTTGTTACCCTGTCACCCTGTTACCCTGTTACCCTGTCACCTTGTTACCCTGTCACCTTGTTACAAGACGTTTTTTGCAAACCCTGCAAGCGCTTCAAAGGTTTTTTCCGGCGCTTCGATGTATCCCATATGCCCGCAATCGCGCAGAATGAGGATTTCGCTTACGGCAGCCATTGAAATCATCTCCCAGATTCGTGTTATCGGAGCCTTCGAATCCTTTAAACCAATGATAAACAAAATGGGGAGCTTCGTGGTTTTAAGCAACTCCGTTTGATCCTTACGGCTTTTCATGCCTTCAAGGGCCGCCATAACGCCCTCTTTTGGCATCTTCGAAGCCCGCTGAATAAGCTGCTGAATCTGCTTTGAGAATGTTTTATGCACCTCCACAGGAAAAAGGCTGGGTATAAATTGTGCCACATAGCTGAATTTATCCTGGTTGACAATTTCGATGGTTCGGTTCCGGTTCTCCTGCTCAGCCAATGTATCGGCAAAGCAATGGGAATGAAAGAGGGAAAATCCACGGAGCATCTTCGGATACTTTTCAGCAAAGGCAAGGGTAACATATCCTCCCATGGAATGGCCTACCATCAGACATTTGCCAACTTTGAGTTTCTTCAGCAGCATGAAAACCACATCTGCCATGACTTCCATGCTGTGAATGTTACCGATGCAATCGCTTTTTCCATGGCCAGGCAGATCGATGGTGATGACCCGGTACTTTTTCATCAGCTTCAAGGAAAATCCGGTCCAGATTTTTGAAGATTCTGTGAAGCCATGCAGCAACACGATGGCCTTTCCCTTTCCTTCATCGGTGAAATTGATATTCTTTTTCTGAAATTCAAAAAACGACATAAGAGGTGGTATTTACAATTTATCTTTTTCAGCAATTTTAAATTTTTAATTCATCCTCACATCCTCAAATCCTCACATCCTCAAATCCTCTCATGATTTCCTCCACCTCCGCCACTGTCTTGGGGATGGGTTTTCCAAGCACCCGGTATCCGCCGGAGGTGACCAGCACATCGTCTTCGATACGGATGCCGCCAAAATCCTTATAGGTCTCAACAACATCATAATTGATGAATTCTGCAAGTTTGTTTTCCGATTTCCAGATATCGATCAGTTCGGGAATAAAATAGATCCCCGGTTCGATGGTCATGACAAAACCCTCCTGAAGTTTTCTTCCGAAGCGGAGAAAAGCAAGGCCAAACTCTTTACTGCGCGTGACCTCCGCATCATACCCTACAATATTCTCTCCCATGCCCTCCAGGTCATGCACATCGAGACCCAATGGATGTCCGAGGCCATGAGGGAAAAAGAGGGTGTGTGCGCCCTTCTTGGCAGCTTCACCAGGATCGCCCTTCATGATGCCAAGGGCCGTTAGACCTTTTGCGATTTCGGTAGCTGCAAGCATGTGAATTTCCTTAAAGGGAACGCCTGGTTTTATGGCCTGGATGGCCGCAAGGTTGGCATTCAATACCACCTCATAAATGCCTTTCTGACGGGCGTTGAATTTTCCGCCTACCGGCACGGTGCGCGTAATGTCGCTCGCGTAGTGCAGTTCAGTTTCACAACCGGCATCAATCACCATCATGCGCCCTTCGGCCAGGGTGTTGCCGTGGTAATGGTTATGCAGCGTTTGACCGTTGATGGAGAGAATGACCGGAAACGAAACCGGGCCGCAGTTGGATAAAGCGATACCTTCAATGGTCCCGGCAATTTCACGTTCATTCACCCCCGGCATGGCCATCTTCATGGCGGTGGTATGCATCAGCCAGGCAACATCGATCGCCTTCCCGATCTCCGCGATTTCGAAGGGCTCCTTCTTCATCCTGAATTTTACAATGGCCTTGATCAGGGGTTCTGAAACGCGCTTCGGCAATTCAAGATGCGGGATCCCAAGCAGATCGCTGAGCCAGAGTATGGTTTCACCCCGGTAAGCAGGGGCAAAATGAATGGCACGCCCACTACTTATTGCTTTGCTAACCAATTCATTGAGATCTTTCAGGGGAGCGGAATTTTCAACTCCGGCCTTCAGAGCCTGCTCTTTCATCGAGGGCTGCTTTCCCATCCAGATGATATCATCAATATCCACATCGTTCCCGAATATGTAATCCCTCCCCGCTTCAAGGTCGATCACCCCGGCCAGATCGGGATGATCCAGTCCGAAGAAATAGGAAAAATTGCTGTCCTGGCGGAACGAATAGGTGTTGGCCGGATAGTTGAGGGGGACCTCCTGGTTGCCTAAAAACAAAATGAGGCCGCCGGAGAGTTCGGCACGGAGTTTTTTGCGGCGATCGCTGTAAACGATGGATGGGAACATAATTTAGACTGGATTTGAATTGTGAAAATAACAGGTGAATTTATTTTTTAATAAACATTTCATTCTAATTTTGTGAATCAACGAACAAATATATTAAAAGCTTCTTATGAATTCCTCATTTTTACAATTTTCTTCGATCACAAAAAAGATCTGGATGGCATTTCTGGGTCTGTTTCTGATGATCTTCCTGGTGGTGCATCTGGGTATCAATTTATGTCTGTTGCGTGATGACGGGGGCGCCTGGTTTACGGCCGCTGCCCATTTCATGGGAACCAACTACATTGTTAAGGTTTTTGAGATCGTGCTGTTCGCCGGATTCGTTTTTCACATCCTGCTCGGGATCATCCTGCAGGTGCAAAACTGGATGGCCCGGCCGGTGAGGTATTTGGTTACCAATAAAACCTATACCCCCTTCCTTTCGAAATATATGATTTACACCGGAGGCATTGTGCTGATCTTCCTGATCCTCCATTTTATAAATTTCTATTTCATCAAACTTGGCTGGATTTCCAATCCGAACATAACACCCGAAGGAGAGCCGGATTTTTATTTTATTGCTCAACAGCTGTTTGCGTCGCCATTTTATTCCATCCTGTACATCCTGCTGTTCATCGTGCTTGGCTTTCACCTGAACCAGGCATTCCAGGCTGCATGGCAAACGCTGGGGGTGAACCATCCGCAGTACAACAAATGCATACAGCAATTTGGAACCGTGTATGCCATCGTCGTTCCCTTAGGTTTCATCATCATTCCCATTTACTTTTTACTTATCCGTTAGTCATCATGGCTGAATTAAATTCAAAGATTCCCAAAGGTCCGCTGACCTCAAAATGGACCCATTATAAAGACCACCAGAACCTCGTTAACCCAAGCAACAAACGCAAGCTCGACATCATCATTGTGGGCACCGGTTTGGCCGGATCTGCTGCTGCAGCTTCACTGGGGGAGATGGGTTTCAATGTTAAGATTTTCTGTTACCAGGATTCTCCGCGCCGCGCCCACAGCATTGCAGCCCAGGGCGGGATCAACGCTGCCAAGAATTATCCGAACGACGGCGACAGCATTTACCGGCTCTTTTACGACACCATCAAGGGCGGTGATTATCGTGCCCGTGAAGCCAACGTTTACCGTTTAGCAGAGGTCAGCAATGCCATCATCGACCAGTGTGTGGCACAGGGGGTGCCCTTTGCCCGGGAATATGGCGGGTCGCTTGAGAACCGCTCCTTCGGCGGCGCCCAGGTATCGCGCACCTTTTTTGCCCGCGGTCAGACCGGACAACAGTTACTGTTAGGCGCGTATGGCGCCCTGAGCCGCCAGATCAAACTGGGGACAGTTAAACTTTACGAACGCCATGAAATGATGGATGTCGTGATAGTGGACGGAAAAGCACGCGGCATCATTGCCCGCAACCTGATCACCGGGAAGCTGGAACGCCATTTCGGACATGCGGTGGTTGTTGCCACCGGCGGTTACGGAAATGTCTTTTATCTTTCCACCAACGCCATGGGTTCCAACACCAGTGCCATCTGGCAGATGTTTAAAAAGGGAGCCTTTTTTGCAAATCCCTGCTTCACACAGATCCACCCCACCTGTATCCCCGTTCATGGTGATTACCAGTCGAAACTCACCCTGATGAGCGAAAGTTTGCGTAACGACGGCCGTATCTGGGTTCCCAAGCACAAGGAGGATGCTGAAGCGCATCGCCAGGGAAAACTGAAAGCCAACGATATCGCTGAAGACCGTCGGGATTATTTCCTTGAACGTCGCTATCCGGCCTTCGGGAACCTTGTACCCCGCGACGTGGCATCGCGCGCGGCCAAGGAGCGCTGTGATGCCGGTTATGGCGTTGGCCCGACCGGACTGGCTGTATTTCTCGATTTCAGGGAGTCTATCGGACGCCTCGGAAAAAATGTGATCGAAGAGCGTTATGGCAATCTCTTTCAGATGTATGAAAAGATCGTGGATGAAAATCCCTATGTAAACCCGATGATGATTTACCCGGCTGTACATTACACCATGGGCGGCACCTGGGTGGATTATGAGCTGCAGACCACCGTGACCGGTTTGTTCGCTGCCGGTGAAGCCAATTTTTCGGACCATGGCGCCAACCGCCTCGGCGCCTCTGCGCTGATGCAGGGACTGGCCGACGGTTATTTCGTGCTGCCCTATACCATTCAGAATTATCTCGCAGGCGAGATCCGTGTTGCCCGCATGTCAACAGATAAGGCAGAGTTCGCTGAGGCCGAAAAAGCTGTCAATGCGCGCCTTGAGAAGTTAATAAACGTAAAAGGGACCAAATCCGTTGACCATTTCCATAAAGAACTGGGAAAGATCATGTGGGAAAATGTGGGGATGGCCCGCACCGAAGCCAGTCTGAAGAATGCCATTGAACTGATCCGGAAACTGCGTGTCGAATTCTGGAAGGATGTAAAAATTCCAGGGACGCTGGATGAGCTGAATGTTGAGCTGGAGAAGGCCAACCGGGTTGCCGACTTCCTTGAATTAGGCGAACTGCTGGCACTGGATGCCCTAAACCGCAACGAAAGTTGTGGCGGCCATTTCCGCGAAGAGTTCCAGACCGAAGAGGGTGAATGCAAGCGCAACGACGAAGATTTTAAGTATGTGGCGGCATGGGAATATATTTCTGAAGGGCAGTTCAAGTTGCACAAAGAAGATCTGGTTTATGAGGAGATTGAGGTGAAGCAGAGGGTCTACAAATAGGCATTAGGCATTAGGCATTAGGCATTAGGGATTTGATTTTCACGGAGATGGAGAATAAAAAAATTGAGTCATATAAAGATTTGATTGTTTGGCAGAAGGGGATTGAATTGGTAAATGAAATCTATGTTCTTACAAAAATGTTTCCAAAAGAAGAGATGTTTGGTTTGACAAATCAGATGAGAAGAGCCGCTGTTTCGATCCCGGCAAATATTGCAGAAGGCTGGGGACGAAATTCGACAAAAAGTTATATTCAATTTGTCCGAATATCCCGCGGCTCATTATATGAAATAGAAACGATGATGGTAATTGCAAAAAATCAAAATTATATCAATGAAGAACAAAAATCATCTACATCTTCCAGGATTGATGAGCTTGGAAAAATGTTAAATAAACTTTTACAAAAGCTTGATTCTTATATAGATAAAAAATAAAAATCGCCATTTTCCAAAGGCCATTTTCCCAATGGCCAATGCCCAATGGCCAATGCCCAAAATTATGAAACTTACGCTGAAAATCTGGAGACAAAAGGATTCAAAATCCACCGGCAAATTTGTTACCTATTCCCTTGATAACATTTCCCCCAATTGTTCCTTTTTGGAGATGCTGGACATCCTGAATGAAGGACTGATCGCCAAGAATGAAGAGCCGGTCGTATTCGACCATGACTGCCGGGAAGGCATTTGCGGGATGTGCAGTTTGTATATCAATGGCCGGCCGCATGGTCCTGATGATGCGGTGACCGTATGCCAGCTTCACATGCGAAAATTCAAGGATGGCGACACCATCATCATTGAGCCCTGGCGTGCCAAGCCCTTCCCTGTCATCAAAGATTTAATGGTCGATCGTTCTGCCTTTGACAAGATCATCCAGGAGGGGGGCTATGTTTCGGTGAATACCGGCGGCGCTGCCGAAGCCAATAACATCCTGGTGGGCAAGGAATATGCCGAACTCTCTATGGATGCAGCTGCCTGTATCGGGTGCGGCGCATGTGTGGCAGCCTGTAAAAATGCCTCCGCCATGCTCTTTGTTTCTGCCAAGATTTCCCAGTTCGCCTTGCTGCCGCAAGGCCAGATCGAAGCCAAACAGCGGGTAAAAAAGATGGTCAAGATGATGGATGAGCTTGGCTTTGGAAACTGCACCAACACCTACGCCTGTGAAGCTGAGTGCCCCAAGCTGATCTCCCGTTCAAACATTGCCCGTATGAACCGGGAGTTTATGTGTGCGAAGGTGATCTGATCCCTTTATCTATCTCTTTTTCCCTGAAAGTCAGCCAGTCATGCTGCCTGATCTGTTTGTTTTTGTACAACACAGGTAAAAGTTATTAACACCCCTCCCACCTTTTCCTTTTTAGCTGATTAAGCACCAATCAACAAATTATTTTGGTTCGTGCACAGTTAAACTTTAGGCTATGAAAACTTTATTCTTCGTGTTAATCCTTACCTTCTGTCTGGGCTATGGGGGGTTGGGACAAGTGAACATCTCGGCGGGAGGTTCCATTACAGAAAATTTCACTTTTGGCGAATCGGCGACTGCCACCCTTACGTCGAGCTGGAGAGCAGATAAAAACACCACAGTGAGAACGGTCGGATCCTATGCTGCTGCCGGTTCAGCTACTGAGCAACGGGCGGGAAACAACATGTCTGCGACTGCAACAAACGGCATTTACAATTTTGGAGCGGGAGATGCGACAACTGCGATTGACAGGGCCGTTGGCGGACTATCCTCAGGCGCGGCATCAAAAAGTGTGAATATTTACTTACACCTATATAATACCGGGGCCATCCCTATTCCCAATTTTACAATCAGCTATGCGGTCGAAAAATATCGCGAGGGCACGAATGCTGCAGGGTATTCAATCCAGCTCTATCATTCAGCGGATGGCAACACCTGGAGCTCGGCAGGATCTGATTTTTTGACCAGCTTTCCCGGAGCTGATCCAACCAACAGCGGATACCCTTCTGCCCCGGGGGATACGGGCTATGTGACTGCGAAAACGCTGCCGGTAGCCCTGGCCGCCGGGAGCAGCCTATACCTCGCCTGGAATTACTCTGTTACAAGCGGATCGACCACCACCAGTGCACAGGCAATGGGCATTGATGATGTTTCAATCATGGCCAACGGGGGTACGGCATCGGGAACCTACACCTGGAATCAAACCGGAACGGCTGACTGGACGACATCTACCAACTGGACCCCCAGCCGGACAACGCCGCAAGTCAATGACATCTTGCAGTTCACCAACGGCGCAGCCTGCTCAATCACCCATGTTCCTGCCCAAACGATCGGACAACTGATCATCTCCAACAATACAACTGTGAACCTGCAAAGTGATGCCGCTGTTGCTTTGACCATTGGAGGAGAAGCAGGAGCTGACCTTGTCGTGCCCGCAGGATGTTCCCTGAATTTGAATGGCACCCATGCCCTTTCCATTGTCGTTGGAACGGGTGCAAATGGCACCATCACCGGCCATCTCGCATTTTCCCCAACGGCAGAAACCGCGCATCGCCTCACTGCAGCTGATCCGGGGGCAATAACTTTTAACTATGGCGCCACCTTCACGGCAGGGAACCTCTCTTCAGGATCTCCCTTTGGAACTGTCTCCGTGGGATCGGTCATATTCACAAATGGCGCAACATTCATACACCAGGCCGGAAATGATCCCTTTGGTGCATCACAACCCAACAGTGTCGTGGTTTTTCAGACAGGAAGTTTGTATAAAGCAATTGCAGCTGTTCCATTGTCCTTCTCAGGCAGAAGCTATGCAAACGTTGAACTGGCTTCACCAACCACCACATTTTCGCCGGATGGAGCATTTCCGGTATCAATGGATAACCTCACGGTGACCAGCGGCATCTTGAATTTTAACATGACGGGAACGCCGGGGCATTCCGTTAAAGGGAATATATATGTTGCAGCCGGAGCCATCCTCAATTTTGCACCCGCCCAGGCCGGGACTGTCATATTCAACGGAACATGTCCCCAGGCATTTTCAGGGTCCGGCACCATCGCGGGAACCACAAACTCTACCATCGAAATTGCAAATAGTGACGGGATAACCCTCCACACGAATCTGACTACGGATGGTCACCTAAAACTCACCAACGGCTTTCTTACACTTGGATCGAATGATCTCCTCCTCGGAACATCATCGACGATTTTGGGAACGCCCTCATCCTCCGCGATGATTGTCGCTACAGGTACGGGCCAGGTTAAAAAACAATTCTTAGCACCCGGGTACTTCACCTATCCCATCGGAGATCATACCGCAACCGCTGAATATTCACCTGTTACGCTGACCTTCTCCAGTGGAAATTTTGCGGCCGGGAATTATGCCGGGGTAAACCTGGTAAATGCCAAATACCCGGCAGATCCCAATACAATGAATTACCTGAACCGCTACTGGGCTCTCACAGCGAATTCCATTTCATCGTTTTCGTGTGATGCCCTCTTTCAATATGTCCCCGCTGATGTCACAGGCACCGAAGGCCAGATTTACTGTGTGAGGGTTGACACCGTTCCATTCATCACCTACAATGTGTCCGATACGGTGTTGCATCAGCTGACTGCAAATGGACTAACCTCCTTTGGCATCATCACAGGAACAAATGCTGCGCTGCTTGTTTATGAGGTCTCGGGGTCAGGATCCTACTGCCAGGGGAGTGCAGGGTTGCCGGTAACCCTGAGCGGATCACAGCTCAATGTCAACTATCAGCTGAAGAAAAACGGAATCAACCTGGGCTCTCCGGTTCCGGGCACCGGATCTCCGATAACATGGACAAACCAGCTGGCCGGAACGTATACAGTTGAAGGAATCAGTGGCAGCGGGAACAACATGATGAATGGACAGGCGATCATCGAAGAAACCACTCCCGGGGCAGTGGGGGTGTCAATTGCAGCAAGCGCCAATCCGGTTTGCCCGAATACCCCTGTCACATTCGCGGCGACCCCGGTGAACGGCGGTAGCAGCCCCTCCTATCAATGGAAGGTGAATGGGGTGAATGTAGGCGCCAACACGCGGACCTATGCTTACACCCTGACAAACAATGATGCCGTAACCTGCGTAATGACCTCCAGCTTGGGATGTACCCAGGGAAACCCGGCAGCCTCGAACACGGTAACGATGATCGTGAATGAAACCATGCCCGTCAGCGTATCGGTTGCAGCCTCGGCCAACCCTGTTTCAGAGGGGACCAGCGTCACCTTTACGGCATCCGCGTTGAACGGAGGAACCAATCCAACCTATCAATGGAAGGTCAATGATGTGAATGTCGGGACCAACAGTCCTGTATATACTTACATTGCAGCAAACTATGATCAGGTAGTGTGTGTTTTGACCTCAAACCTGCTTTGTGTCACGTGTAATCCGGCCATTTCAAATACCACCATCATGACCGTCAATGCCAGCGGGCCAAATAAACCATCCTTTGTCGTATATCCGAATCCCACGACCGGGATGTTTACACTCGAACAAAAGGGCGGTGTCGAATGCGTAAGGGGCCGGGTAGAATTGACGGGCATCCAGGGGGAAAGGCTGATGACCGCCGAATTGACCGGGGAACGGAAGTTTGTTTTTTCACTGTCAGATGTTCCTGCTGGTCTCTATTTATTGAGAATATTTACCGGCGGGACCATTGAAACAATCAAAATAAACAAACATTGAGAGGAAGATAGCCATGGCCACAATGATCCGTTTCAAACTTGTCGAACTTAATTCGAAAGTTTGCTTTTCAGGCAGGAAAAAGAACGTGCTGAAATACACAGTCCGCTCTGTTTCGCTGGTTCCGGAGCCCTCCTTGTCCCCGACACTCCGTTCTGCGCTGACTGTTCCCGAAATTTTCTGGCAGTGAAGCCGCTCCTCCACTGCCCTAAAATATGCCGGCGATGAATTCGCCGTCTCTGAATCGGGAAAATCCGCTAAATTTGTAACCTCAACGTCGTGCCACCTTCGTGGCACGACACATTGAATCCTGATAAGATGAAGTTCAGTGAGATTGCCGGGAATGAGGAGATTAAACGCAAACTGATTCAAACAGTCTTTGATCAGCGCGTGAGTCATGCACAATTGTTCTTTGGACCGGAGGATAGCCAAAAAATTGCGCTGGCCATCGCCTATGCGCAATTTATCAACTGCACCAGCAAACAGGGAAACGACTCCTGCGGGGTATGTCGTTCCTGCATAAAGTACGAAAAGCTGATTCATCCTGATCTCCACTTTATCTATCCTGTTGCAACAACCAAGCGGGTCACGAAAAAACCGCAAAGCAAACACTTTATTGAGGATTGGCGGAAATTTCTGCTTGAGAACAATTTCCAGTCGGGGCTGCAGAGTTGGTATGAATCCATCGGGATCGAAAACAAGCAGGGGATCATCAATGCCGACGACTGCAATGAAATTATCACCACCCTGAGTTACAAAAGCTATGAATCGGATTATAAGGTGATGATCATCTGGATGGTTGAAAAGTTGTTCTACTCTGCAGCACCAAAGATTCTAAAAATTCTCGAGGAGCCTCCCGAAAAAACACTATTCATCCTGATTTCAGAGGAGCCTGAACAGATCATCAAAACCATACTTTCGCGGACACTGATGGTCAAGATTCCAAGATCTTACATCGCCGGAAGCGGAACAAATGAAGAGGAGGCCATCCATTTTGAAGCCTTTCGCACCTGGATGCGTGCATGTTTTGCCGGAAAAATCCCCGATCTGATTGGTTTCGCATCAGAAATCACCAAAACCGGTCGTGAAAAGCAAAAGAGTTTCCTGATCTATGCACTGAAGGTTATGGGTCACTGTGCCACCATGAATTACCGGCATCAGGTTCCGGAGGGCATTGATGGTGAAGAGCTGAAATTTATCCAGGGTTTTTCTCCGATTATCACCTCCGAGATGCTCATTGAATTCAACACCCTGTTCAACGATGCCCTGTTCCACATTGAACGCAATGCCCATGCTTCCACGCTGTTCCTCGACCTTTCGCTAAAATTTGTTCGAAAGTTTAAACCGAATTTCATACCTTTGTGATGATTTTGAAGGATATGGAGAACATAGAAGGCGCACCGGTTCAACCCGAAGGAACACCACCGCAGGAGGTCATTGCGGATGAAACAATCATGCATGAATTCCGGCAAGCCCCGTATATCCTCAATCCCTTTTTAAGCCGCGGATGCTGCCAGGCTCCAAAAATTTACAATAAAAACGAGACTATTTTTCAGCACAGCTGTAGTAAGTTTGATTCCTTTGATTGGCTTGGGAAAATCCCGGCGCCGCTCGGATCAAAGGTAATTGATGTTGTTGAAGTGCGGTTTAAAAACAGCCGGAAGGACTATTACCGCATGCCTCCCGACATGGAACTTTCAGTGGGAGAAATCGTGGCGGTCGAAGCATCACCGGGTCACGACATTGGCATTGTAAGTATGGTTGGAGAGATGGTGCGTTTTCAGCTCAGGAAAAAGAACCCGTCAACAAATCCGGAAGAGATCAAAAAAGTTTATCGCAAAGCACGGCTTACCGACATTGAAAAATGGATTGCCGCTGTTGACCTGGAAATTTCTACCATGTACCGCTCACGCCTCATTGCCGACCAGCTTGGGCTTTTGATGAAGATCAACGATGTTGAAATCCAGGGAGACAACACCAAGGCCATTTTTTATTACACCGCCGAAGACCGTGTCGATTTCCGTGAACTGATCAAGCTGATGGCTGAAGAGTTCAAACTGCGCATCGAGATGCGGCAGATAGGCGCGCGACAGGAAGCCAGCCGGCTTGGGGGCATCGGTTCCTGTGGCAGGGAACTGTGCTGTTCAACCTGGATGAGCGATTTTAAATCGGTAACAACCAACTCGGCCCGCGTTCAGCAACTCTCCCTGAATCCCCAGAAGTTGGCCGGCCAGTGTGGAAAACTCAAATGCTGCCTCAATTATGAATATGACACCTATGTTGATGCACTCAAAGGAATGCCGAACACGGATATCCGGCTGAAAACCAGGCAGGGGGAGGCGGTACACCAGAAAACTGACATCTTCCAGCGACTCATGTGGTATTCCTATGTTAGTGAACCCAGTAACATGATGGCCATCCCGGTCGACAATGTTATTTTGATACTGGAGGAAAATAAGAAAGGGAATTTACCTGAAAAACTTGAAGAATTTTCACAAATAACAGAGAAGAAATCTGAGTTTGACAACGGCGCGGTCCAGGATGATCTCACCCGTTTCGACCATTTATAAACCATTTCGGTTTTGCAACAGCGCATCATGCGAATAAATCCTGATAAGAAAATTCTTCTGTTGATCCTTTTGGTTATGGGAATGATGATATCCTGTGATTCAAAACGGATGTTCGAGGAGAATTTCGCCATTGAAAAAGAGACCTGGAATGTTCATAACAGGGTGAAGTTCGAGTTAACCATCTCTGATCTCGTGCCGCATTACAATGTCTATCTCAATGTACGAAATGCCCCCGAATATCCCTACAGCAACCTTTATCTGTTCCTGAATACAGGCTACCCTGATGGGAAAATTTCGCGCGACACGCTTGAGCTCACATTGGCTGATTATGACGGCCGGTGGCTGGGATCGGGAATGGGATCTGTTAAATTCAGCCGGTTTCTCCTGCAGAAAGGAATTCAATTCAGGCAAAAGGGAATCTACCATTTTGAACTGGAACAGGCCATGCGGGTGAACGAACTCAAAGGCATCCGTGATATTGGTTTACGTATCGAAAAAGAATGAACGACCATATTTCACATATCCCGATTCTGAACGAGATGCCAAAACCTTCATCCAGACCTGTGCAATATAAAAAATACCTGAAGGGATTCTGGATTTCATACCTTGTATTGATTCTCCTGATCGCCCTGTTTTTTATCTCGGTCACCTATGGCCTGTTTGGTAAAATGCCTTCATTTGAGGAGCTTGAAAATCCTAAAAGCAACCTGGCTACCGAGGTGATTTCAGCCGATGGCAAACTCCTTGGAAAGTATTACATTGAAAACCGGTCGAATACACAATACCTGGAGCTTTCGCCCAATATAATCAATGCACTGATCGCTACAGAAGATGCCCGCTTTGAGGAACATTCGGGTATCGATGTGATCGCTATTTTCCGGGTAGTTTGGGGGATGGGTACCGGGTCGTCGAAGGGTGGTGGCTCCACCATCACACAACAGCTGGCCAAAAATCTTTTTCCACGTAAACAGGACAGAACTTTTTGGGAAACGGTGATGATCAAATTCAAGGAATGGATCACCGCTGTGAAACTCGAACGCAACTATTCCAAAGACGAGATCCTCGCCATGTACCTGAATACCGTCGATTTTGGAAGCCAATCCTATGGAATCAAATCGGCTGCCAAAACCTATTTTAATAAAAGCCCGAATCAGCTGGGGGTTGAAGAGGCCGCTGTGCTGATCGGCATCCTGAAGGCCCCCACATGGTTCAGCCCGGTGCGCAACCCTGCCAGGGCGTTTGAACGCCGTAATACGGTGATGCATCAGATGGCAAAATATGGTTACATAAGTACATCTGACCTCGATTCACTAAGACTGATCCCGGTCGACATGACCAATTACCGGCTGCAGGATCACACCACCGGCATTGCCACCTATTTCCGTGAATACCTGCGCATGGTGCTCGCCGAATGGTGTAACCAGAATCCAAAGGAGGATGGAACCCCTTTTAATCTTTATCGCGATGGCCTTAAGATTTATACCACCATCAACTACAAGATGCAGGAATATGCCGAAAGAGCCATGAGAGAATATCTTGGCAAAGAGTTGCAGCCATCCTTTTTCGACCATTGGAAAGGTGTTCCGAATGCCCCCTTCGTATTCGAACAGGATGTGGCAAGAAAAGAGACCGAAAATCTCCTGCTTTCCGCCATGCGTCGTACCGACCGCTATTTTCGCATGAAAACTGAAGGTTATTCGGATGATCAGATACTGGAAGACTTCAAGATACCGGCTAAAATGAAGGTTTTTTCCTACCGTGGCGAGATCGACACCGTGATGACCCCCATGGATTCCATCCGTTATTATAAATTTTTCCTCCAGGCCGGACTGATGTCGATGGACCCCCTTACGGGTTTTGTAAAGGCTTATGTAGGTGGAATTGACTACCGGTTTTTCCAGTACGATCATGTGAAGCTGAGCAAACGGCAGGTGGGTTCAACCTTTAAGCCCTTTCTTTACACCCTGGCCATGCAGGAGGGTGAATCGCCCTGTTCACGTTATCCCAATGTACAACCCGTGATAGACCTTGGCAACGGACAGGTG
>Ga0247839_1001989_pt1 | contig 31725 bp, 29 predicted proteins | sample LaCruzMarch2015__6_FD_192405 | JGI IMG/M metagenome (GOLD analysis project Ga0247839, IMG submission 192405) | Freshwater microbial communities from meromictic Lake La Cruz, Castile-La Mancha, Spain - LaCruzMarch2015_16m | ecosystem: Environmental > Aquatic > Freshwater > Lake | place: Spain... | reverse complement strand
TAATAATAAAATAGTACCCGACCAAATGTCGGTTAAGTAAGGTTTCTCTTTTCCAGGAGTGGGAGTAATTTATTTTAAGTGTAATAATGAAATCGCATGCAATTTAATCTACATATTTCAATTGTACAAATTTTGAAGTCAACGTAATTTGAACAACCTGTGGATAACTTTGCAAAAGACAAATTTATCAAGGAATAATGTAATATAAATATGTTTAATATATATTGATTATCAAGTAATTGTGTAAAATAAAAAAATAATTTGTTTTGTTAGTAAATAATTTGAAACAAAATGTTGTTGTGGAAAACACATATATTTTCCACAACAACATGTTGATAAGTCTATTGTTCCTTATTATTCAACAGTTCTACCACGGTGGTAGTTATATCTAAGTTTTTATCTACCATAAGTACACCTGTACCTGCAGCGTAGTTCAGGATATATTTATACCCCTTATCTTTTCTGACATCCTCGAGTATGCCTTTTAGTTTACCTTGAATGATACCTTGAAGGGCCTGTTGATCCGCCATAAGACCTTGTCCCAGTCTTTCTTGCTCTGCTGCAAGACTTTGTTGTTTTTGCATTAGACGCTGTTCTTCTTCCTGCACTTGACGTGGTGTTAAGGTACCCGTTTGTACTCTGTTCTGAGCCTGAGCAAACTCTCTTTGTAAAGCCTGTCCTCTGGCTTGAAGGGAAGCTTCCGCTTCTTTTCCTTTTTGTTCCAACTTTGCTGCTTCTTCTTTAAAGAAACCATAATTTGACAATAAGCTATCTGTGTTTATGTACACGATGGAACCATCGGGTATATTTGAGTTTGCCGAAGCAGTATTGGTAGCGGTTGAACCTTTGCCTGAACTGATGAATTTATCAACCAGGAGAAAGGCAACTGCTAAAATCAATAAGATGTTTACGATGGAAAATTCGTTTTTCATGGTGAGCTTGGTAAAAGTTTTAATAATATAATGAACAAAAGTGCTATTTTTTTTCTGCATCACAAAGGAAATGTGTACCGTTATTTTCTTACATTGAGTAAAATAAATTTTAAATCGTCTGTTATGCTCTTTCTTTTTCCCTTTTTGTTTTCAATTTTATCTATTTCTTTGACAGATATTCTCCCATTTTTCCCTGCAAAAAATACGGATAATCCCAATATTATACTCATTTATATGGATGATCTTGGATACGGTGATCTTTCATGTAATGGAGCATTGGGATATACTACGCCAGCCCTTGATAAATTAGCAGCTAAAGGTATGCGCTTTACTAATTTTTTAAGCGCTCAAGCTGTTTGCAGTGCCTCCCGTGCTGCGCTATTGACAGGTTGTTACCCAAATAGGATGGGGGTTTCAGGAGCTTATTTCCCAGGTTCAAAACTTGGGCTCAGCCCTGAGGAGGTTACCATGGCAGAATTGTTAAAACAAAAGAATTACAGGACAGCGGCTGTTGGAAAATGGCATTTAGGCGATCATCCTTCCTTTATGCCTCTGAATCAAGGTTTTGATTCTTTTTTCGGTTTGCCCTATTCCAATGATATGTGGCCTGTCCATTATGATGGTTCGCCTTCAACTGGCTGGAAAAAGTCGATTCCAACCCTTCCATTAATCTTAAATAAAGACACTTTTGCTTTGATAAATACCTTGCAGGAACAAGGTAATTTAACAAAACAATACACTGAAAGGGCCATTGCTTTTGTGGAATCCAATAAAAAAGCTCCTTTTTTCCTTTATTTGGCGCACTCCATGCCTCACGTGCCTATCGCTGTTTCCAACAGGTTCAAAAATTATACTGGTAAAGGTTTATTTGCCGACCTGATGGCCGAAATTGATTGGTCCGTAGATACCATAGTAAGAACCCTCGATAGGTTAGGGCTTTCAAAAAATACAATGATTATTTTTACCAGCGATAATGGTCCCTGGCTCAATTATGGTAATCATGCCGGAAGTGCAGGTGGATTCAGAGAGGGAAAGGGAACCACTTTCGAAGGTGGACACCGTGTGCCCGCAATTATTTGTTGGCCGTCGGTCATTTCCTCTGGTTCAATTTGTAATCAACTTACCTCTACGATAGATATTTTTCCAACCCTCGCCGAATTATTAAATTTGCCCTTGCCAAAAGTTCAAATGGACGGCCTTTCGTTCTTACCTTTATTAAAGGGAAATTTGAACCAGCCAATTAGGCGGGAATTTTTGTATTATTATCGGAAAAATGCATTGGAAGCTGTCAGATATGATCACTGGAAACTAGTTTTTCAACATCCAGGAAGGACATACACTCAAAATTTACCCGGAAATGATGGGTTTCCAAGCTCCACACCTGAAGATTTCCCTTTTCCCGTCGCACTCTATAACCTGAGTCGTGATCCCACTGAATTATATGATGTTCAAAACGCTCATCCTGATATCATGGAAAAATTGACCCAACTCGCAAATAAAGCCAGGGCTGATCTGGGGGATGATCTTACCGGCGCTGCAGGTAGCGGACGACGGCCTGTTGGCACAATACATTGAAAACGGCCAGGTTTTTTAAAAACTAAGTCTTGGGTAACTCTCCCAACCATTCGTTTGCAATTTCTTCATCGGAAAATTCAGGGATGGCAGCATTGGGGTCAAATTTTTCCTGCGCTCCCGATTCCTCGATCTGTATTTCATCGAGTTGGGAAACTCTTCTTTGAATGTTTAGCGGAATCAGTGATGGTGTGTTTTTAAGATATTCGTATGCCTCCATGCTCACATTGGCTTTGGCAACCAGCGTATGATGTCTTCGGGAATAAAAAGCAGCCTCCAGTTCAATTTTATTTTGATCGGCAAAAATAGCCCTTATTCCTATCACAATGGTATCTGGAAAGTTTACAGCTGTCTGATATACAATCGTTTGCTGTTTTACCCTGAAGCCAGGTTCTTCATCATTGTCTATGATGTCAAGCCCTAATCGAATGAAATATTCAACTCTGGCGACCTCAAACCAACTGAAAAAGCGCGTACTGTTTACCTGTTGAGATATATCCATGTCACTCCACTGTACTTTGATATCAACTTTTACAGCATACAGATTTAATTCTTCCAACATACAAAAATTTATTGCATAAAAATCAAAGCTAAAAGATAAAAGTTTATTTTAACCAAAATAATTACTATTTTTGTAAAATTACTGCCAGATTCATCTGATACAATCATTCTAACTAATTATGGGACTAATTATTTCGCTATTAAATCACAAAGGGGGTGTAGGAAAAACCACCAGCGCAATTAATATTGGTGCTGGTTTAGTTGAATTGGGTAAGCGAGTTTGTCTTCTAGATTTGGATCCGCAGGCTAACTTAACAATTTCTCTTGGTTTACCCAGATTCCCTAACACAATTTACGAGGCCTTAAGAGGTGAAAGCCCGCTGGTGCCTTATCCAGCAAAAGATAATCTGGATGTAATTATCTCTACACTCGATCTCTCCGGAGCCGAAATGGAACTGATTAATGAAGCTGGAAGAGAATATATTCTCAAAGAATTATTAGACCAAATCAAAGATAATTATGATTTTATTATCATCGATTGTCCCCCTTCCTTGGGTTTGCTTACGCTGAACTCTTTGACGAGCTCCGATTATGTCCTCATTCCTCTCCAAACCCAATTTCTGGCCATGCAGGGTCTGGCTAAAATAAAACAGGTTATTCAAAAAGTCCAACTTAGGCTAAATAAAGATTTACAAATCGCGGGTGTTGTTGCTACTATGTATGATCAAAGAAAAGTGCTTAACAGAGACGTAGTCGATACCATTAAAAAGTATTTTGGAGAATTATTGTTTGATACCCTTATTAGAGACAATGTATCCCTCGCAGAAGCACCTGCTCAGCGAAAGGATATTTTTGCCTACAGTCCATCTAGCCCGGGGGCAGAAGATTATTTATCACTTTGTAAAGAATTACTCACCAGAACAGAAGGAGCTTGAAAATGATTTCTGTTTTTTTGATTTAAAATGAAATGAGTAAAAAAAGATTCACAACCGGTATGGAGGACCTCCTTCATGAAGCTAGTCAGACTAGCCCTGTTTTTCACGCTGGAAGTCCAAAAAATCAGCAACCCCCTCTTCCAATGGAGGGAAATATAAGACCTATCGAAGGGATTTCTCTGTTTGGGGAACAACCCGTAGCTCCTCTCAGACGTTCTCATGGCAAGAAGTTTAGTGATGATCTTCAAACGTTTCTTCAAGAGGCTTTTGATGATTCATTTGAAAAATATACCGACCCTAATTATATTCAGGATGACTCAAGCAATAAGAAACGAACTTTAAAGCCAATGGCTGGTCTCGATGCTATCCTGAGAAGTACCGTTGACCCTAAATCTATGAGGCTTGGTCCTAATAATACACGCAGATTATCCCTTGTTTTCGATGAGAGTAAGTTGAATAAACTCAAATCTATAGCTAGAATCGAACGTTCTTACCTCAAAGATATTATCGATGAAATTGTTGAAGGTTTCATAAAGGAGTACGAAGTTAAAAAGGGCGTCCTGGAATAATTTTTTCCTTCCCCCAGCTAAACTATTTATTAATTTTTAGCCTTTTTAAGTATAAAATTAATATGTTGTACGCAAGGTTACTACCATTACTTTTACTTCTAATCCTCCTTTCATGTGAAAATAATGATGTAGAGGTTCTTCATAACGAAATTATGGACATTCATGATGAGGTTATGCCCAAAACAAGCGAAATTGCTTACCTCTATCTTGCATTTAGAAAAAAAGTGGCATCCGATGCAACGATTTCCACAGACCAGAAAATGGAGCTCCTCAAACAAGCAGAAGATTTGGAGAAAGCTGAAGATGAAATGATGGTCTGGATGAATGATTATATTCCACCGCATATTATGAAGTCCTCAAAAAATAATAATCAAATAATAGATTATCTCCAGGAACAGAAAAAGATAATATCCAATATCAAAGTGCATACCAACGCAAGCCTGGATTTGGGTAAAAAATGGAAAGAGAAGCTCTCTGTAAATAATTAATAAATGAATTTTACGAATATATTTTTGATCTTCATCCCCCTCCTATCCTTATCTCTCAGTTGTAATAAGGTTGAATCAGAGGTCCTTCCTATTTTAGGAAACAGAGAAACCTTAGAAGATGGCACCATAAAATATCATTCCATTCCCTCCTTTTCATTTATCGACCAGGACAGTATGCCTTTTACCGAAAAGTCGGTGGAGAATAAAATATATGTGGTAGATTTCTTTTTTATAAGCTGCCCAAGCATTTGTCCAATGGTTAGCCGACAAATGCTAAGAGTCTATGAACAGTATTTGAAAGAAGATAAATTAATGTTCGTTTCTTTTTCTATTGATCCCAAGCGGGATACCGTGGAAAGATTAGCAAATTATGCAAGAAATCTTGGCGTAAATACCGAAAAATGGAAATTTGTAACGGGCAAAAAGGAAGCCATTTTTGATATTGCAAAAGATTATTTTAGTATCGCCATAGAGAATGAAGAGGCACCTGGTGGGTTCGATCATAGTGGTCGGCTCATCTTGGTTGATGACAAAAATCATATTAGAAGTTTCTGCGACGGAACGGATCCCCTATCGGTAGATGGCTTCATTCAAGATATTCAAAAATTATTAAAGGAAACAAAAGGAGAGGTAAAAAAGTAGATTCATTCTACGTTTTTTACCTCTCACTCCTATCTATTTAGTTTTGGTTACCCAAAATTAAAGGTAAACCGTCTTTGCCGCTGCCAATAATTATTATTTTAGAATTAGGGGAATTAGCTAGTTTTAAGGTAGCTTCAATACCTTTATCCTTTAATATTTTGTCTGATAAACTCGCCGTAAGTATTTGGTTAGATTCAGCCTTCGCTTTAGCTTCAATTATTTTACGCTCTGATTCCTGCTTCTCCTGATCTAGGATATATTCAAATTTTAAGGATAATTGCTCAGCTTGTATTTTTTCCTCAATAGCCGTTCTAACCTTTTCAGGTAAACTGATTTCCCGGATCAATGCTGCTCGTAAAGTAACAAAGTTTTTACTAAGTGTTGATTCCAGGTCTTTTTGAATAAGCGTCTGTACTTCTTCTCGTCGGGTGGAATACAACTCCTCCGGAGTAAACCGGCCAATTATTTTTCGAACGGAACTCCTTACCTCCGGTCTGATTAAAGATTGGATGAAATCTTTGCCAAAAGTTTCGTGAAGTTCAGGGATTTTGTCAAACGATGGGTGCGCTCTAACAGTAACGTCAACTCTAATATTTAACCCATTACTTGATAAAACATCCATCTGCTCCTCCAATTGTTGTTCTCTTACATTGTAAATGTACATGGAATTCCATGGTGCATAGACATGAAAACCAGGACTGTAGATTTTTGTCTTTTCCAGTCCTCCCGAAAATCTTTTGAATAAAACACCTCGCTCACCTGCATCAATGGTGATGAACGTCGCATTTGAAAAAATGATGACTACAATAGCAATTAATAAGATAACCCCTAAGGTCCCAAGAAATTTGCCAGAGGGAAATCCCAAGTTTGGTTGGCTCATATTATTTCGTTTTTTGATTGTTAATGTGTAAAGATAGGGGATATTTAGTTCAAAATGGATGACCTTAATTCAAAGGTCAATTGTTAATGATAAATTAATGACTCGCTCAAGTTTCGTTTTTATTTTTTTTAACCTATTTTTGGAAACTAAAATCCAAACACATGAGAATTATTTTAATTTTCGCTGCCTTGATTACCTCCATTCTTGTAATGGGTGCTAAAATTTCAGTCAGTGAACCAATGGCAAATACACCTTCAGCGGTGGACGGAAAAAAGATTTATAAGCAATATTGTGTTACCTGCCATGGTATTTATGGGGATATGGGCGCCAGTGGTGCCGCTAATCTTACTATTTCCAAACTTAAATTGAACGAAAGAATTGAAGTGATTACCAATGGCAGAAAGGCAATGGCCTCTTTTAAAGCTTTACTCGATAAAGAGAAAATTAAGGCCGTTGCTCAATATACCATGACACTCAAGCCTGAGTAATTTTCTTATAGCCTCATCATTAATTCCTTACATTGGAAAATAAAAATAAACGGATTCTGGTAACTGGCGGAACGGGTTTCCTCGGTTCTTATCTGTTAAGGTTTTTAGTCCAACAAGGCTACACTAATATTCGGGCTATTAAAAGAAAAAATAGTTCCTTCGATTTGGTTGGCGATATAGCCAGCCAAATCGATTGGGTAGAAGGGGAATTGACAGATTGGTTTTTTCTCTCAGATTGTTTCGAAGATATCGATTGGGTTTTTCATGTCGCCGCCCTCGTTTCATTTGATGCCAGAGATTATCAGGAAATGCAGCTAATCAATGTAAGGGTAACTGCTGACTTAGTAAACCTGTCACTGGATAATGAAATTCAGAAATTTTGCTTCGTTAGTTCTATCGCCGCTTTGGGTAGGTCAAAAGTTGGGGAAACATTAGACGAAAACGCTGTTTGGAAACATAGCCCCTACAATTCCCGCTATGGTATGTCTAAATTCTTAGGCGAACAAGAAGTCTGGAGAGGTATGGCTGAGGGCTTGCCCGCCGTTATTGTAAATCCTGGTATGATCCTTGGCAGCGGTCGCTGGACGGAAGGAACTTCCCGCTTCTTTTCTCTCATTGATAGTGGATTTCCATTTATTCCCGATGGGGCAGCTACCTGGGTGGACGTAAGAGATGTGGTAAAGGCTATGTACCATCTTATGTGTTCAGATGTCCAGTCTCAACGGTTCATTTTAGTAGCTGGCATTCAATCGTATAATGACTTTTTTACGACCGTCGCCGGTGCTTTGGAAAAAAAGATTAACTGGATTTCAATACCTTCCGGTATTCAATCGCTTATTCTTCCTTTCGCCTGGCTTATGGCCCGATTATCGGGAAAAAGACCATTTATTACCAGGGAATCTTTGAGGCTTTCAAAAAATTCATTCTTCTACAAAACAGATAAATCATTGACCATTCCTGGGTTCAATAAGTATTTATCTGTTCATCAGTCTATCTTAGATACGGTAGGCGCTTATCAACAGCAGAAAAAAAATAACTTTTTCTGCCCATTAAATTTTCAATAAACCAACCATTCCTATTTTTTATATCTCTTTTTTATTGTATATTCGTTTTATGTTAATAGTAATACTTTTTCATACAGTTAGTAAGTTGATAAACTAGTGAGTGTAGTCAGGATGATCTCTTCTTTAGGGGTCATCTTTTTTTGTTTTAATACCCTTATGTAATGGTAGTCACATTATTATTCAGTGCAATGGTCTAATATTGTGTATCTTCTGCACTTGATCAATGCATTTATATGTCTTTAAAAACATTTTTTCCCATTCTTGAATTATTGGAATCTTATTCAAAAGATGATTTTAAAAAAGATATTTATGCTGGATTAATTGTCGGTATCATTCTTGTTCCTCAAGGGATGGCTTATGCTATGCTGGCCGGGCTGCCTCCCATTCATGGTTTATACGCAGTGACTATTCCCCTTCTCGTTTATGCTATTTTAGGAACTTCCAGGCAATTAGCAGTAGGTCCAGTGGCTATGGATTCAATCCTTACAGCCTCAGCTATTCAGGCTTATGCCGTTTTAGGTTCCCACGCCTATGTGGAAACAGCTTTGACTCTAGCTCTAATTGTCGGAATCATTCAATTTTTAATGGGGGTTTTTAGAATGGGTTTCTTGGTTAACTTCCTGTCTCAACCTGTTATTAGCGGATTTACTTCTGCTGCTGCTTTGATCATTATGAGTTCGCAGTTAAATCATTTAACTGGTATTGATTTTACCCAAAAGGGACATTTTTTGGTTTCCTTTACGGAATGGTTTCATCGTTTCGGAGAGACCAATTTACCTACCTTCTTTTTGGCCATAGGTGGGGTGTTGTTGTTGATAGCTTTTAAGGAGTTTCAAATACCTATTCCTGGAGCCCTTGTTTTGTTGTTAGGGGGTATCCTTATTACAAAATGGGGAAACTTAGATGCACTGGGGGTTAAAATATTAGGAAAAATTCCCGAAGGCTTGCCGGAACTTTATTTACCAAAATTGAATTGGATCTTGTTTCAGGACTTACTTCCTGCCAGTTTCGCCATTTCTTTGGTTGGATTTTTAGAAAGTTTTTCTATTGCTAAAACCATGCAAAGAATTCATAATAACTACAAACTGAGAGCTAATCAGGAGTTAATTGCATTGGGTACTGTAAATATGATGGCCGCTTTCGTTCGGGCATTTCCCATTACCGGCGGGTTCTCCCGCACCGCCGTAAATCATCAGGCAGGGGCAAAATCGGGTGTGGCGTCCATCGTTTCTTCCCTATTTATCATTATTACCCTGCTCTTTTTGACACCGTATTTCTACTTTTTACCCAAGGCTATCTTAGCCTCCATTATCCTGTTTGCTGTCTATACATTACTCGATATTAAAGAACCTAAGTTTTTATGGAAAAGTAATCGGCAAGATTTTTTTATGCTGCTGGCGACTTTTATTAGTACTTTATTTTTTGGTATTATAATCGGTATTGGTATTGGCGTACTTTTATCGCTCTCCCTCATGATCTTCAGAGCTTCAAAACCTCATTTTGCTATTTTAGGCAGAGTGCCGGATTCTGATGTTTTTAGGAATGTCAATCGTTTCCAGGGATTGGAAATTATTCCTGAAATTTTAATCGTCCGCTTCGATGCAGATCTTTTCTTTGCTAATATCTCTTTCTTCAGAGATAAATTAACTGATTGGATTCTTGAAAAAGGTCCAAAGCTTCAATGGCTTATTTTAAATATGGAAAGTGTAAATTATATTGATAGCACAGGATTGCAGCAGTTACTGGAACTGGTTAACGATTATAAAAAGAAAAATCTCTGTTTTTGCTTTACTTCAGTGAAAGGTCCCGTCAGAGATTTATTGATAAAAGCCAACGTTGTTCCGGATATAGGTGAAAATCATTTCTTCCTTACCGTGACGGAGGCGCAAAATTATGCCCTGCAAAACTTGTCTGGCTTTGAAATGAAAAACCCAAACACTTCATTAACTTTGCAGACTAATCATCCTTAATTATTTTCAATGTCTGTATCAAATTTTTTAAAAATGCCGGGTGTTTCCGTCGTCGATGTACGGGAGCCTTGGGAATTTAGTGAGGGTCACTTTCCGAATTCTTTAAATATTCCACTAGGTGAAGTTCCCTCCAGGTTAGATGAGCTTATGGCTATGTCCAAACCGCTGATTTTAGTTTGTCGTTCAGGTAATAGAAGTGGTATGGCAACCACTATGCTTCAGAATAATGGAGCAACAGAAGTCTATAACGGAGGTTCCTGGGATTCCCTGGAGGCCTAATCGCTAAGCTAATATTCCACAAAAACAGGCCAGCATTTTTTTTGTTGGCCCGTTTTTGTTTTAAAATACATGCTTTACATATTCAAAAAAAATATTATATTTGTAGTCTATTTTTAGTTTGTCCGTTTTTTACAATATGGAACAATATTTGAATTCTTACCGTTATTAAAGGTTAATGAATGCTGATGAGAATACACACTAATTTATTTTTTGTATCATTATTTTGGATAGGCTTGCTAGCCCCTGTAAATGGTTTTGCTAAACAAATAGGGCTCCTACCGATTACCCATTATCCTCCTGTGCTTGTACAAAAAATGGATTCATGCAAGTTATCTTGTCAGGATATTAAGGTTTACGTAACCAATGATTGTATTTACGAAATTACCCCGGCAGAAATTCTTGGGGAATGTTTTCCTCTCTTTCAAGGCTATGTTATCGTTTATGACGGTGTTAATATGACGCCCGTTCGAGGTGGGGTCATTAATCGTTTGGGTATTTTTCCTTTCACTTTATTTAATTCAAAGGGCGGATTAGTTTGCCTCGGACAGGTATTTGTCAGGGATACTATTGGCCCTGTTTTTAAAGACGATGTGGCTAAAAGAGATTGGGAAAGCAGAGATACCCTGATTCTCTCTGAAAATGATATTCCTTCTGTATTTAATAATAATCTCAATTGGGCAACGTCAGATGCTCCCCTGTTTTTAGGCCTCCCTTCAGTGAAAGATGGTTGTAGCCCCAATTTTATTTCGAGAAATGTGAAGGATGAATTAATCTCCTTTCCCTGTGACACGTTGATAAAATTTAAAAATGGTTCGGTTTTCCCTCACCTTATATCGAAAATTAAACGAACTTTTACCTTTACGGATAATTCTAATAATGCCTCTGTTTTTGTTCAGGAAATTTTCTTTAGAAAAATTGGTAATCCCTCTTCCTGTGATGCAACGCCATCGCTTGCTTACGATTATGCTCCGCCAAGTTTATATTCCTTCGGGCCTTTGGGTGATAATCCTAGAATTAAATCGCACCCGAATTTTCCGTCAGGTAAAATAGATCAAAATAATTCTTTTTATAAATGTGAAGCACCTGATGATGTAAGATTTGATGTATGCTCCATTTCAGATAGCATGGAATTAGATCGTTTGGTAAAATCTGTGTATAGCGCATTCTATACCTGGCCAAATGGTTTTAAGGACACTATCAGCCTTTTTGAGAAACAAAATTTATGGAATGTTTCTTATAAATCTAGGGTTTACTCCGCTTGTAATGACGGTAAACGGGTTCGAATTATAGTTACTATTGAAGATATTTGCCAAAAGAAAATAATTACAGATACCCTGTGGATTTATTTTTCGCGCACATCAGGCCCCTCCTTTCCTGCACTGACGGGTTCCGGGCAAAATACCGTTTTAGGAAGGGATGCTGCAAATCCAGTGTTTATTCAGCTACCAGGAAATGTATGTAAAAGCAATATTTTACTGCCTTTTACGCATGGAACCGATGAACGCGATCTTGGAAAATGGTTCAATTGGACCGTGAAAGATGATTGTACCCCCCGGGCCAATTTATTGCTTTCCTATCAGGTGGAATCAAAAGTTATCTCTGTTTCAGGGAAATTCAAAAGTTCTTCCGTTTGGAATAAGGTGAATTATCCCTTGATTCACTCCCCTTTAGGGTCTTCTATTAATGACTTGCCAGCCGGCGCGCATAGAATTATTGTGGCCGCAACCGCCGGAGAATGTGAAGCAATAAGCTATGATACGCTCTATTTTGTGCTGCAAGATCAGGTTTTCCCAAGGGTTCGCTGTAAACCGTCTGTAACAGTACCTTTATTGTACAGTGCCAATTCAGATTGGTACACTAACGCAAGGACAAACAAGGTTTCAGCAAGGATCAGAACCGATATGGTGAACAATGGCTCTACGGATAATTGTTCGCTGGACACGCTCTATCTAAGAAGGGTGGTCTCCTCTTCCTGCATTTTAGATAACTTTTTGGGGAATCTCGATTATGATAAATATGGAAATAAGGATGGCAAAGTGACTATCGCTGACTTTGAAAGAATTAATGTAGGAAGAAATGCCGGCCTTTATTATACCCCACGCTTTTTACCTTATATTGAATACTTTTGTTGCGATGCCGGTAAGGAAAATGTGGCTGAACTATGGGCAAGTGATATTGGCTTCGGTAACCTCACAAATAATAGTTATTGCGAATTTCAGGTTGTTTTGAAAGATGTCATGAATCCCGTGGTCTTCTCCCCAAATCTAAATCAAGATCCGAATAAAAAGGCTAAAAATTGGGTGAGTTGCACCGATACCGCAGCATTGAATGCTTTAAAAGACGAATTTAAGTCTAATGAATTGTTTGGTATGCCCGCAATTTATGGTTTGGATTGTACCGGAAAGGTTAACTATAGTACCGTTGATTATGTAAAATGCGGATCAGGGCACATTACCAGACACTGGATGGTTGAAAAATTAGTGGATAATCAAACCGTAATCGTTCGTGATTCTCAAATTATCCTGGTGCGTCCCTCTCATACTTTTACCATCAATATTCCTCCCGATACGACCGCTTTTTGTGGGTCAGATCCAGCCTTTTCCTTATCTGCCACTTCAAATGCTTGCGATTTATTGGCTATTTCTTTTGTTGACTCCCTTTCCAATCAGCAGGAGAAAGGGAGCAATGGGATAACCATTCAAAGAACTTATACCCTGATTAATTGGTGCGATGTTCCCTCTGATTCTCTGTGTAAGGACATTACTTCAAATCCTGCAAAATTTGCACGAACCATTCCCCGTAAGTTAAACGCAAATGGAAAGGCAATACCCTTTTATCATTCCCTGGCAAAATTAAATGCAGAAAAAGATAGATTACTGAACGAAAATACCTTGGTCACCTTTGATCCAACGAGGATGATGTCGGGATCAACACTTTCTACCTTGAGCCCGGTTTCACTGAATGATTATCTTAAAAATAATTCCTTAATCTGCGATAATGATCAGGTTTTTGCTTGGAAATATACTCAAATCCTAAACCTTACTGACACAATTAAGCCTGTTATTATTGTCCCGGATTCATCTTTGGTGATACAAACCAATGGTTCCTGTGGATTACCTATGTCTTTGACAGTTAAAGTACTTGAGAATTGTCCCTTTTCCTCTGTTTCACTAGATTCCATAGTGCTTTATGAAAAAAACACCAAAACAAGGATACCATGGGGAGGAAAAAAGGATGACGGGGTTTATAAAAACGGATTTCTTACCGCCCGTATCAATGCAATTCAACCAGGAAATTATGACCTGTGGATAGAGGTGTCTGATCATTGGAAGCAGAAATCAAGCGCTGTTTTAGCTGTATCGGTAGTCCCTTCAAGTCTTCAATCCTTAGATTGTGTTCAAAAGCTAACTAAAAACTTTGTGGAGTTATCTAATAGTGAAGGTGGGCTGGTCAAGATAAATACAAGAGATGTTTTAAACGATAAAGATTTGGTTTCCAAATTATCCACTTGTTATCCCGGCTCATTTTTATCCCTGAAAAAGGTTTCTGATTTAGCTATAAATTATATTCCTAACAACAAAGATTCTACACTTAGTTTTGATTGTTCTGCTTTAAAAAATACAGCTATACCATTGAGGGTTTTCCTTACCGACTCGAAGGGAATCTCTGTTTCCTGTGACGTTTCTCTCTATTTATCAGATTCTTTAAATACATGTAGTCCTAAGGTCAAATTAACTGGGGCTATAAAAACGGCTACAGGAAGACCAGTAAATCAGGTTACAGTCGGTCTCTCTGGTTTCACCACTACTTCTGGCCAGACCAATGAAAATGGATTATTTTCCATTCAGAATATTTCAACGGGAGGTCCTTATATTTTAAAACCAGTGAGTCCCAATGATTTTAAAAATGGCGTTTCAACCTTTGATTTAGTGTTGCTTCAAAGACAGCTTCTTCAAGGGCAAACTTTAAAATCACCCTTGCAACTTCTTGCTGCTGATATTGATAATTCTGGTAACATTAGCATTAGGGATTTGTTAGAACTGAGGAAATTGGTGATAAATCTTTCGTCAAAATTTGAAAAAAATACAAGCTGGCGATTTATTCCCACCCATTTTATATTTCCCGATTCGTCGGATCCCTGGAAAACACCTTTTCCAGAGGAAATTATTTATGCTGATATTTCTAAAGATACCACAGGTTCCTTTACAGCGGTCAAAATTGGAGATCTTTCAGGAGATGCTCCATTAAATCAGGTACCTGGTGTACAGTTCCGAAAAGAAGTTTCTCCCTGGCCATTATATTATTCCGTTACAGAAAATGCTGTCAATGGAGAGACTCTGGTTTCTTTCTTCTTTAATGAGATAAATAAACCAGATGGATTTCAATCGACAATACAGTGGAATCCCCGTTTTTCAAACAATGTATCTTTCATTCCGGGTAGTTTAACGGCTGATTACGTAAATATCGTAGCCGAAAGAGGTTTATTGAACGTCAGTGCTGAAAAATTAACGGAGGATGGCGTGCTGTTCTCCTTGCTCTTTTCTTCAAATAATCTGCCATTTAATGACCTGTATTTAGCTAATAATGTATTGTCGCCTGAAGCATATAAGGAAGCTCAAATTTTCCCGTTGAATCTGGTTAAAAGGCCTTTTGAAAAGGAAATATTCATGGTGTACTCCGCTGTACCTAATCCGTTTAATAGCGAAACGGTCATTTCGTTTTATTTGCCGCAATCAACCTTTACGGAAATAATCATTAGTGATTTATCAGGAAGAATATTGAAAAAGTTGAGTGGTGAGGGTATGAAGGGTTTGAATAACTGGACACTAAATCTTTCCGAACTTACCTCAGATATTATTCTCTTTTGTAAAGTTAAAGCAGGGAACGACGAAGGATTTCAGCAAATTATAAAAATAAAATAACTATTTATTTTATTAACGTGATTCATATCACAGCTATGCCTTCCATTTTGAATTAGTTTTGCCTTACTAAACTAAAACAAATATGGCAATCAAGAAATCGTTTAATGATCTAATTCATTCAGAAATTCCCGTTTTAATTGATTTTTCAGCGGAATGGTGCGGTCCTTGCAAAGCCATGGCTCCTATTTTAAAGGAAGTAGCTGTAAGTGTGGGTGAGCATGCGAAAATCATTAAAATTGATATTGATAGGAATCCTGAAATAGCCCAACAATTAAATATAACAGGGGTGCCAACACTGGCTATTTATAAAAATGGAGAATTAAAATGGAGGGTTTCTGGTATGCAATCAGCATTTTCTTTGGTTTCACAACTTGAAATGTATAGAAATTCTTAAAGTAAATGTATTTTTGGGTAAAAAAATGCTCGACGATTTAATTTACCCTTCCTGGCATTGGTCAATTTCCGGATTAGCCATTGCCTTTATTCTTTTTTTACTTACCATGGCAGGCCGGTCTTTCGGGGTTTCCACCACTTTCAAGAATATTTGTGGGTTAGCAGGCGCGGGTAAGAAAAATGAGTTTTTTAAATTTGACTACAAAGAAGATAGTTGGAGACTATTCTTTATCGGAGGAGCCATAATAGGCGGATTTATTGCCGGGGTTCTTTTTCCAAATCCTTTCGCCGTAAGTCTCGGTGCCGATACCATATTCGCCTTGGAGAAACTTGGCATCGTTTATCCCACAGATGATTCTTTAGGTCGTGGCTTTTTTCCCGATGAATATTTTCGATGGGATAGCCTCAAAGCCTGGGTTATTGCGCTTGCAGGTGGTTTTCTTGTCGGTTTCGGATCCCGATATGCCGACGGTTGTACCAGTGGTCATGCCATCACTGGGCTTTCTCATTTTCAACTACCTTCCTTGTTAACCGTTATAGGTTTCTTTATCGGAGGCCTCCTAATGACTCATTTTTTATTACCTTATATCCTATAAACTCTATCTAACATGAAAGGAATTACCTTTTTACTTATCGGTATTTTTTTTGGAATCACCATGACTAAATCTGAGGCCTTATCCTGGTTTAGAATTTATGAAATGTTTAGATTCGAAAGTTTTCACATGTACGGTATCATTGGTACCGCGGGGGTAATTGGTGCTATTACTATGACGCTGTTGAAGATTTTTAAAGTGAAAGTAGCCGGCGGAGGCTTAGTAACCTATACGCCCCTTCCTCTTAATATAAAAAGGCATTTGATCTCCGGAACTATATTCGGATTAGGTTGGGCTCTAGTGGGCGCTTGTCCTGGTCCTATGTTCGTTTTGGCTGGGAATGGTTATTTTTTTATTATTGTCGTTATTGCAGGTGCAGTATTTGGAACCTATGCCTACGGGATGGTTAGAGATAAATTGCCTCACTAATTTTTTTTATGTCTTCATGCTTAAGGCAATAATTATATTTAACGAAAGCCTTAACGCGCGCTACCTCTATCCCGCGCTTTCTTATATGCTTTCGTTGCAACAAACAAGGTAATGCCAAAAAGTATAATGCCTCCCAACGACATTAAGAAATCAAGACTGTTTTTATAAACAGCTAATAATGAAATAGCTACTAAAAATACGGTTGGAACCTCGTTTAACAATCTAAATTGAAATGAGCTGATACCTAAGGTGCGTTTCTCCAGTTTTGGTATTAACGCTCCACACCAAAAATGGTAAAATGTAAGACCAACCAGGAAAAATAGCTTGATAAACATCCAGCTGTTGGCAGATAACCAGGCTAAACCATTTAGCCAAAGCATTCCCAAACCAAAAGTCCAGGTGATATACAAGGCAGGCTTACAAATAATAGTATATACCCTGTGGGCCATCAGATCAAACTGATGACTTAATATGCTTCTGTCAGGTTCGCTTTTTTCCCAGGATTCAACCTGATAGACAAAAATTCTAACTAAATAAAACAGACCGGCAAACCATGAAACGAATCCGATAATATGTAATGATTTGAAGAGAAAATACATGGTGTCCTTGGTATATAGTTAAAAAATAGATGGGCGAAAAGTAGGTAGATTTATGCCATGTTCCAAGAGAATAATATTTTAGTTCTGAAAAACTAACCTATTTTTAAATAAAATGTCTTACTTTCCATTGTTTTAAACCAGTTTATTTATTTTAAATGTTGAAATTATGCAAACAACACCTACTTCTGCCAAATTTTCATTTATTATACTTACCGTCTTATTTTTCATTTGGGGACTTTTAACTTCCCTAAATGATATTTTAGTTCCTCATTTGAAAGCAGTATTTGATTTAAAGCATTGGCAAGCCCAATTAATTCAATTTTTCTTTTTTGGCGCATACTTTTTAATGAGTATCCCCGCAGGTTATTTGATTAAAAAACTAGGTTATAAAGGTGGGATTGTTTTAGGACTTACCTTAATGGGTTTTGGTTGCCTTACCTTTTATCCGGCATCAATTATTCAGGAATATGCAGTTTTCTTATTGGGATTATTTATTTTGGCTAGTGGTATAACTATTCTACAAGTTGCGGCAAATCCTTATGTTGCTATTTTAGGGCCAGAAAATACTGCCGCTAGCCGTCTAAATTTAGCACAGGGTTTTAATTCCCTTGGACACACTATAGCGCCTTTATTAGGGGCATTACTTATTTTGCAAAATACCGATAAAGTAGATGTGTCCACCGTTCGTCTGCCTTACGTTGTTATGTCAATCATTCTATTTATAATCGCCTTTATTTTTAGCAGACTGTCTTTACCTTCCATTCAGTTAGAGGAATCAAATAATAAAAAGGATTTTAGTATATGGCAATACCCGCAATTGTATCTGGGAGCAATAGCTATTTTCTGTTATGTTGGTTCAGAAATAGCGGTGGGAAGTTTTATGGTTGAATACCTTAAGCAAGATAGTTTACTCAATTTAGAAATGAAAACCGCTGGTTCCTATGTCGCATTTTATTGGGGCGGTGCCATGGTGGGTCGATTTATGGGCGCTGTTTCTTTATCAAAACAAGGGGATAAAAATAAATTGGGCCTAATGATCCTTTTTCCACTGATTGCTTTCGGTGTCTCCTGGATTGCCTCTACTTCTTACGGAGCTGATCCAATGCTTTCCTTTGGATTTTTAGCCGTTATGATCCTTAATTTTGTTGCTTTTCAATTTGGAAAAGGCATTCCATCCCGATTACTTTCTGTCTTTGCTCTCATGAATATCATCCTATTGGTAGTAACCATGAATACACAAGGTCAAGTAGCTCTTTGGTCTATTTTAGGTGTCGGTCTCTTTAATTCCATTATGTGGTCAAATATTTTCACCCTTGCTATTGAAAAATTAGGCGCTTATACGAGTGTCGGTTCTTCTGTTTTGATAATGATGATTGCAGGGGGAGCCATTATTCCACCATTACAGGGTTTATTTGCTGATATTCCCAGTGTTGGGGTAAAGTATTCTTTCCTTATTCCGGCTATCGCTTATGCATATCTGGTTTTTTATGGAATAAGAATGAGGAAGTTGGGAGAGAATTAAGATTTATCTACTGAAGGGTCGTTATATTTCTGTTAACGGAAACATAATACTTGAATTTTTCGTTCTGCTTTATTATATTTGCATCCATTATGAAAAAAACAAGGGAAGTTCAGGTTATTTTTCCATGTCGCGTCCGCAACTTGCCGCGCCCCTAAGGGCGTATTATATTAACTTCCACCCCAGGCAGTGTATTTCTGCCCATTCCCTAACCAAGGTATTAATACTATTTTTTTAAAACTTAATCTCCTGACATGGATTTAAAGGTTTTAGTGTCTTCGGCAGATCATGTGCAATATGCAGAAAATGTTTGCCTCTTAATAGCAGAATCAGCAAAAGCAAGAGGAACAGGTATCGCAGCTCGTAAACCAGAGTATATTCGCGCCAAAATGGAAGCGGGTAATGCAGTAGTTGCTTTTGATGGCGACGTGCTGGTAGGTTTCTGTTACGTGGAAATTTGGAGTCATAATAGGTATGTTGTTAATTCAGGCCTTGTCGTACATCCGGATTATAGAAAATCGGGACTTGCCAGAGAAATCAAACGTAAAGTTTTTAATCTTGCCAGAGATAAATTTCCCGAAGCTAAAGTCTTTGGTATCACCACGAGCCTGGCTGTAATGAAAATTAATACGGAATTGGGCTATAAACCCGTTACTTTTTCCGAACTAACTCAGGATGATGCGTTTTGGGCAGGTTGTAAAAGTTGTCCAAATTATGATATTCTGGAAAGAAATGAGAGAAGAATGTGCTTGTGTACCGCTATGTTAGCGCCCTCAAAGGTGGAAGAAGAGCAAATGACGCTCAATTTAACACATCTAATCGTCGAAAATAAATGAGTAAAAAAAAGGTCGTTTTAGCCTATAGTGGTGGTTTGGATACTTCTTTCTGTATTCCATGGCTAACAAGAGAAAATAATTGTGAAGTCCATGCCATTACAGTCAATACCGGCGGATTTACCGCCGATGACGCTGTTCGCTTAGAAGAGAGAGCTTTTCAGTTGGGGGCAGCTTCGTTTAAAATAGTAGATGCTCAGCAGGATTTTTATTATCAATGTATTCGATATCTCGTTTTTGGAAATGTATTGAGAAATAATACTTATCCGCTGTCAGTAAGTGCTGAAAGAATGTTTCAAGCCATTGAAACAGCAAAATATGCCACTGAAATAAACGCTCAGGCGGTCGCTCATGGTTCAACAGGCGCCGGAAATGATCAGGTGCGCTTTGATATTGCCTTTCAAATTCTGGGTCATGATCTTGAAATCATTACGCCCATTAGGGATATGAAATTGGCAAGGCAAACCGAAATTGATAAATTAATTGCCTGGGGTTTTAATTGGAATTGGGAAAAGGCCAAATACTCCGTTAATAAAGGTCTCTGGGGTACCAGTGTCGGTGGGGTCGAAACACTAACCTCCCATAAAGGATTACCCGAGGAGGCTTATCCCTCTCCGCTAACCGCTTCCAATCCTGTATCTGTATCCTTGCAATTTGTTAAAGGTGAATTGGTTGGCGTCGATGGTAAGGCTTTTGACGCTCCTCTCGAAGCTATTCATGCTCTGCAAATCATCGCAGAACCTTTTGCTATTGGAAGGGATATTCACGTCGGTGATACCATCATTGGTATAAAAGGTCGCGTTGGCTTTGAAGCCGCCGCTCCGCTTATCATTTTAAAAAGTCATCACCTGCTGGAAAAACATACCCTCTCCAAATGGCAGCAATACTGGAAGGAACAATTGGCAAATTGGTACGGTATGCTCCTGCATGAAGGTCAGTTTTTAGATCCCGTTATGAGAAATATTGAACACTTCCTCGAAGATACACAGTCCCATGTTTCCGGTACCGTAACCCTTACTCTTTACCCTTATCGCTTCGTGCTCGAAGGCATTCATTCCGATTTTGATCTGATGAACCCTGAATTTGGACACTATGGTGAAATGAATAAAGGTTGGTCTGGCGAAGATGTAAAGGGCTTTACCAAAATTGCAGGTAATCAGTCAAGGATTTTTTTCGAGGTGCTCTCAAAACAACAAAAGCTTTCCTAAATTATGATTAAAGTTGGTGTTATTGGTGCAGGCGGTTATACAGGTGGTGAGTTGTTGCGATTGCTCGCTTTTCATCCTAAAGTGGTCATTGCCTTTGCACAAAGTAATTCCCAGTCAGGTAAATCAGTAGCTTCTGTTCATGATGATCTCTTTCAACTGAAAGACCTGTATTTTTTATCCAATCCCCCGCTATTGGCCGACGTCATTTTCTTATGCATGGGGCATGGCAAATCGTCCATATTTATGAAGGAAAATGTGATTCCCAATGGCGTAAAATGTATCGATTTGGGAAATGATTTCAGATTGGATTCCTCTTTTATTTACGGTTTACCAGAGCTGAATCATGAACATATTAGAACGGCTGAAAGAATCGCTAATCCCGGTTGCTTTGCCTCGGCTATTCAACTCGCTTTACTGCCTTTTGCTGAAAATCATCTCCTGAATAATTCCATACATATTCATGCCATTACTGGCTCTACCGGTGCCGGTCAGGCGCTCAGTGATACCACTCATTTTAGTTGGCGTTCTTCAAATATTTCGGTTTATAAGGCCTTCGATCATCAACATATTCCAGAAATAGTAAGAAGCCTCAAGCAATTACAGCCCGATTTTAATCAGGATCTGCATTTTATTCCCATGAGAGGTGATTTTACCAGAGGTATACTCGCTTCTATTTACTTCGAATCAGATGTATCGCAAGCAGATTTGAATGATCTGTTTTCCTCCTATTATAAAAACCAACTCTTCACAAAGGTTACGGACCTTAATCCTCACCTGAAAATGGTCGTTAACACCAATAATTGTGTGGTTCAGGTAAAAAAACAAGGTAAATGTGTTCATATTATCTCCGTGCTTGATAATTTACTCAAAGGTGCTTCCGGTCAGGCAGTGCAAAATATGAATCTTATGTTCGGTTACCCTGAAAATGAAGGCCTGAACCTTAAATCTACCGCCTTTTAAATCCTTTAATTTTTTGATATGAAATTATTCGATGTTTATCCTCTCTATGATATTTGCCCGGTAAAAGGTCTTGGATCTTATGTTTGGGATGAAAAAGGAACTAAATATCTCGATTTCTATGGCGGTCATGCCGTCATTTCTATCGGTCATTCCCATCCGCATTATATCTCAAAAATTGCCGAACAACTCAATGCCATTGCTTTTTATTCGAATTCTATCCTAAATCCTTTGCAAAATGAGTTGGCTGAGCTCCTGGGCGATATAAGTGGATGCCACGATTATCATCTGTTTCTATGTAATTCTGGCGCCGAGGCGAATGAAAATGCTCTGAAAATGGCCTCTTTCGAAAATGGAAGAAAAAAAATCGTCGCTTTTAAAAAGGCTTTCCATGGCAGAACGTCTGCAGCTGTAAATGTAACGGATAGTAAAGGTATTCAGGCACCTATAAACAGTACCTTTGAGGTGGTTTATCTGCCGTTAAATGATTTTGACGCGATCGACAATGCGTTTTTAGATAATGATGTCGCCGCCGTTATCATCGAGGGCATTCAAGGGATTGGCGGAATTCATATTCCTGATGTCGCTTTCTTACAAAAAATATCAACGCTTTGTCAGGCTTCAAATACTATACTTATCCTCGATGAAATACAATCGGGTTATGGTAGAAGTGGTTCTTTCTTCGCTTTCCAAAAATCGGGTATTCAACCCGATATCATAAGTATGGCAAAAGGCATGGGAAATGGTTTTCCTATCGGAGGTATATTGTTACACCCTCGTTTTAAAGCAAAACATGGCCTTTTAGGCACAACCTTTGGTGGAAGTCACCTGGCTTGCGCCGCTGGGATTGCCGTCCTGGAAGTTATTCGCGATGAACAATTGATGGAAAACGCAGCTGTTTCCGGCCAGTTATTATTAAACGAATTGAAAAATAGTTCCCTGCCCGGTGTTGTTGAGGTGCGTGGTGAGGGTCTCATGATTGGTATCGAATTCGATTATAATACCGCGGCGCTAAGGAAGAAATTACTGATGGAAAATCATATTTTTACAGGATCTTCCTCTGACCCGAATACCATACGACTTCTGCCTTCTTTGTCGGTTGGCGAAAATGAAATAGATCAATTATTAGACGGATTTAAATCTGTTTTGTATTCTGCCCCCCAATCTGTTCCCGTATGAAGTCATTTATAGCCGCACCAGAGGTCAACGAAATTATTCGATTATTGGCTTTGGCAAAAGATATCAAGGGATCACCTGAAAACTATAGACAATTCGGAGTCAATAAAACACTGGTCCTCCTTTTTTTTAATCCTAGTTTGAGAACCCGCCTTAGTACAGAAAAAGCTGGCCTTAATCTTGGCATGCAGGTGATTAGCATGAATGCCGACAATGGATGGAAAATTGAGTTCGAGGAAGGTGCTATTATGGACGGAAACAGTGCAGAACATGTAAAAGAAGCCGCTGCTGTCGTAAGTCAGTACGCATCTGTCATTGGCATTCGCAGTTTTCCTTCCCTGGTTCAACGCGATAAAGATTATCAGGAGGAAGTGATTTCTGCCTTCGTAAAATATGCATCGGTTCCTGTAGTTAGTTTGGAATCAGCTACCCGTCACCCCCTTCAGTCGTTTGCCGATTTGCTAACGATAGAGGAATTTAAACAAAAAGACAGGCCTAAGGTAGTCCTTTCCTGGGCTCCCCATCCCCGCGCTTTGCCGCAGGCTGTTCCCAATTCTTTTGTGGAATGGATGAGACGCGCAAACGTAGATTTAGTCGTCACCCATCCTGAAGGGTATCATCTTTCACCCGATTTTATGGGCGATGCTTATGTTACGACCAACCAAAATGAGGCCTTCGATGGTGCCGATTTTATTTATGCAAAAAACTGGTCCTCATTTGAAAACTATGGCGCTATTCTGTCAAAAGATCCTTCCTGGACCATCACTGCCGAAAAAATGGCGCTCACTTCTAAGGCAAAATTTATGCACTGCCTTCCCGTTAGAAGAAATGTTATCGTCGCCGACGAAGTAATCGATGGTCCCGATTCCATCGTTATCGCTCAGGCAAATAATAGAACCTGGGCTGCACAAGCCGTTTTATACGATTTATTAAAAGGTTAAACCTCTTGCCCAATGAAGGAAGTGCTCCATATTCTTAAAATAGGTGGTAATGTATTAAGCAATGACCTTGTCCTGGCCTCGGTTTTAAGCGCATTTTCAGAAAAAGAGGGAAGAAAAATAATCGTTCACGGAGGAGGCAAAAAAGCAACCGTTCTTGCTGAAAAATTGGGGATTCCCTCCGTTTTTGTTGACGGAAGACGAATTACTGATACCGATTCCCTGGAAATTGCCGTGATGACTTATGCAGGATGGTATAATAAAAAAATAGTGGCACATTGTCATTCGATAGGTTTATCCGCGCTCGGATTATCCGGGGCAGATGCCAATGCCATTCTTTCGGTAAAGCGACCCGTAAAAGAGGTAGATTTTGGTTGGGTAGGGGATCCGGTAATGGTTAATGTTCAAACCTTGTCCCATTTCATGAATATTGATTTGACCCTGGTCTTTTGTGCCGTTACGCACGATGGTAAGGGGCAATTGCTAAATACCAATGCCGATACCATCGCTTCTGCCCTGGCTACCGCTCTTTCCAATATCTATTCGGTAAACCTCACCTATTGTCTGGAATTACCCGGCGTCCTTGAAGATGTTTCTGACCCTAATACCGTCATCTCCTATCTTAATCGTTCCGCTTTCATCGAGGGACGGGAAAAGGGCTATTTTCATGCTGGAATGATTCCAAAATTGGAAAATGCCTTCAATGCCATTGAAAATGGTGTGACAAAAGTCGTTATTTGTGGTCCTGATTCTTTTCTTACCAACGGCGGTACTCATATTTGTAAATAATGAATAGCTCCAAGGCTGATTTGCTTGAAAATGCAGTAAAATGGTTGTCGGAAATCATTCAAATTCCCTCCTTTTCAAAAGAGGAAGATCAAACCGCTCAATGGTTTTTTGATTGCCTTGAGAATCACGGAGCTAAGCCATTTCGTTCAGGGAATAATGTTTGGGCTATTTCATCGGTTTGGGACCCAAATAAACCTACGCTCCTACTCAATTCTCATCATGATACCGTTAAACCTGTGTCTGGCTGGAATTTTTCTCCCTTTGAAGCAACGAGGGTTGATGATAATATTTTTGGATTAGGTAGTAATGACGCTGGTGCTTCACTGATATGTCTGCTTTGCACTTTCCTGCAGTTGAGGACTTCAGAACAGTTAGAGGTTAATCTCATTTTTGCTGCCACGGCGGAAGAAGAAATTTCAGGAAGTGGGGGCATCGCCTCTATTTTACCCCTGCTACCTCCCATCAATATGGCCATCGTAGGGGAACCCACTACCATGCAGCTGGCCGTGGCTGAAAAAGGCCTCATTGTGGTCGATGCAATGTCAAAAGGAATATCTGGACATGCAGCAAGAAATGAAGGGGTCAATGCCATCTATGAAGCGATGAAGGATATTGAATCTATTCATTCTTTCGCTTTCCCTAAAATTTCTGCCTTCTTAGGGCCCGTTAAATTGTCCGTTACCCAGATAAATGCAGGTACCCAACATAATGTGGTGCCTGACCAATGTTCTTTTGTCATAGATATTCGAACGAACGAACTTTATACCAATGAGGAGGTATTTGAAATACTGAAACATCAAGTGAAAGCAGATTTGAAGGCACGTTCCTTCAGACTCAAATCTTCTGGTATTTCCTTAGAGCATCCTTTGGTATTGTCTGGGCTGCATTTAAACTTGATTCCTTTTGGATCACCAACCCTTTCCGACCAGGCTTTGATGCCTTTTCCGTCTTTAAAACTAGGCGTAGGTGATTCAGCCCGATCTCATACGGCCGATGAGTTTATTAAAATAAAAGAAATAGAGAATGGCCTCTCTCTTTATCATGCCATTATTACCGGCATTCATATACCTAAAAACTGAAGGATGAAACTTTGGGAAAAAGATTTCTTAGTTCAACCGCAAATTGATGCCTTTACCGTAGGAAAGGATAGAGAAATGGATCTGCTTTTGGCAAAATATGACGTTCTTGGCTCTTTAGCTCATATCCAGATGCTGGAATCTATTCAGCTGATTTCAAAAAATGAATTGGAGGTACTCTCCGCGTCATTGAAAAATATTTATCAGGACATTGAGAAGGGTCTCTTCAAAATGGATGACGACGTAGAGGATGTCCATTCTCAAATTGAGTTGTTGCTCACTAAATCTTTGGGTGATATTGGAAAAAAAATACACAGTGGCAGATCAAGGAACGATCAGGTACTGGTGGATTTAAGACTTTTCTTTCGCGCTGAATTACAAGAAATAGTGCGTCTTATGGAACTCATTTTTCATGGATTTCAAGAGCAAAGCGAACAGCATAAGGATGTACTAATGCCTGGTTATACCCATTTTCAGGTAGCTATGGTATCTTCTTTTGGTCTTTGGTTTGGAGCTTATGCTGAATCGTTAACTGAAGATTTGTCTTTACTGGAAAGTGTTTTTAATATCGTAAACCATAATCCATTAGGTTCTGCCGCAGGTTATGGTTCTTCCTTTCCCCTGAATAGAAAAATGACTACGGAATTGCTGGGTTTTGAAGACCTTAGCTATAATGTGATTCATGCCCAGATGGGTAGAGGTAAATCGGAATTATTTATCGCCTTTGCGTTGGCTTCTCTCGCCACTACCTTAGGTAAATTTTCAATGGATGTCGTGCTTTATTCCAGCCAAAATTACCATTTTCTTACCCTCCCAAAAGAATATACCACAGGCTCAAGTATTATGCCGCACAAAAAAAATCCAGACGTATTTGAATTGTTAAGAGGTAAATGTAATCTTTTACAGGCGTTACCAGGTCAAGTTAGCATGTTAATAAATAATCTTCCCGCTGGCTATCACCGGGATTTTCAATTATTAAAGGAGGTTATTTTTCCTGCTATTCATAACATGAAGGAATGCCTGGAAATGATTGCTTTTGTTTTGCCAAAGTTGAAAATTCACGATAATCTACTGGATGATCCTAAATATGCTTATCTATTTACAGTTGAAAAAGTTAATGATCTCGTTTTAGAGGGGGTTCCATTTAGAGATGCCTATAAACAGGTAGGTGAAATGGTGGAGAAAAATGAGTTTGTGCCAGGGAATAAAATTTCTCATGTTCATGAAGGTTCAATCGGACAACTTTGTAATAAAGAGATTTTTCAGAAATGGAAGATGATTAAAGATAGATTTCCATTTGGAAAAATCGAAGAAAAGTGTAGCGTCCTTACACGTATTCGCTAATTTTTAAATCATATCATTATGCAAAAATCGTGGACTGAAAAACTCAATGTGAAAAAGGAACCTAAAGTGGTGAAGCTTCAGGAATCGTTTTCTGATATTCCTGCCGATAGCCTGATGTTGGTCGCTACACCTAAATTGGTGGACGATTATATGAAACAAGTGCCTAAAGGAAATCTTGTGGATATGAAAACGCTGCGAAAAGATTTGGCATCCGATTTTCATGCCGATAATTCCTGTCCTTTAAGTACTGCAATCTTTGTTAGAGTAGCTGCTGAAGCTGCTTTCGAACAATATAAGTTGGGTAAAAACCTTTCGGAAATTACCCCTTTCTGGAGGGTTATCGCTCCTGGATCCAAAATGGCAGCAAGGTTAAGCTTTGGGGAGGATTTTTTGAAAGAACAAATAAAAGCTGAAATGGCTTAACTTTGATATTTTTCGGTTGGAATTTTAAAATAGCTGAATGATTGCCATTTATATTCATGTCCCTTTTTGCAAACAGGCTTGCCATTATTGTAATTTTCATTTTTCAACCAATCAGTCTGGGAAACCTCTTTTTGTAAAGGCGCTCATGAAGGAAATGAGTTTAAGAAAAGACGAATTTCAAAATCAACCCGTCGCATCCGTTTATTTCGGTGGGGGAACACCTTCCTTGTTGAATAAATCTGAGTTAGAGGAAATATTTTACCACCTGAAAACTACTTTCGATATTTCTCCCTCGGCAGAAATCACCCTGGAAGCTAATCCAGATGATATAAATTCCAGTTTGTTACAGGTGTGGCGAAGTTTATCTATTAATAGAATTAGTCTGGGTATTCAGTCTTTTCAACCGCATGCACTTACCTGGATGAATAGGGCGCATAATAATCAGGATGCTTTAAATGCTTTGCGTTTGATTGAAGAAGCTGGTTTCGATAATATGACGGCCGATCTCATTTATGGTGTGCCTGGCGTTTCTGACGATCAATGGATAAGTGATATTCTTGCATTGACAGATCGAAAAATACCGCATATTTCTGCCTATTGTCTGACCGTGGAAGACCAGACTGCCCTCGCTCATTTTGTAAAAAAAGGGACCTCTCCTCCCGTTCAGGAGGAACAGGCCAATAGACAGTTTGACCTGCTGATTCAATTATTAACGGAAAAAGGGTATCAACATTACGAAATTTCAAACTTTGCATTGCCGGGTATGGAGGCAAACCACAATAGTTCCTATTGGTTAGGGCGGCATTATATGGGCCTTGGGCCTTCAGCCCATTCGTATAATGGCAGCTCCAGATATTGGAATGTGGCAAATAATAAAAAATATACAGAGGCTTTAAATGCAGGAATTTTGCCTCCAAAGGAAATAGAAATACTATCGGAAACACAAAAATTTAATGAATATATCCTGACAAGGCTTAGAACACATTGGGGAGTTAATCCCAATGATATGTCAGATCCATTCAAATCTACCTTTTTAGAGGAAGTAAAAGAATTTGTACCCGATATGATTTTTGAATCAGACGGCACTTATTTCTTAACAACGCAAGGGAAAATGTGGGCCGATCATATATCCAGCCAATTATTTGCCTCTGAAGAATAAAGAAGCCAGGTATTTTATGTAAATACCTGGCTTTTATCCATTTATTTTTTATCGAAGGCTACAGAAATGATGATTTCCTGTTCCTCGTCATGTCTTTTCTTAAATCCTGTGGCAGGTGATGCTGCTCTTCTTCTTGATATTAATCGGAAAGGGATATCAGGTAAAGAGAAGGAGACGTGTCTCCAGGCTCCCATGTTTACAGGTTCCTCCTGAACCCAGCAAATTTCCATGGCTCCAGTATATTTTTTCTCCAAAAGTTCGCGAATCTGTTTTTCAGGAAGAGGATAGAGCTGCTCTAATCGTATAATAGCTATGTCGTCTCTTTTTTCTTCTTTCTTCCTTGCAGCTAAATCGTAGTAAATTTTTCCGGTACAAAATAATACCCTAAATACCTTTTTACCATTTTTTGCGGAGATTTCAGGGTCATCAATCAATTCTTTAAACTTCGTTGCTCCTACAAAATCTTTGAGTGGGGAAACACATTCAGGATGTCTTAGCATCGATTTAGGTGACATAACCACTAAAGGCTTACGGAAAGGAAAGGCTAATTGCCTTCTAAGTAAGTGGAAAAAATTGGCAGGCTGAGTTACATTGGCAATAATCCAATTCATCTCGGCACAGTTTTGAAGAAAACGCTCCAATCTGGCACTGGAATGCTCAGGACCTTGTCCTTCATAACCATGGGGTAATAAAAGTACGAGTCCACTTTGTCTGTTCCATTTACTCTCAGCAGACATAATATATTGATCAATAATAGTTTGTGCGCCATTATAGAAATCACCAAATTGTGCTTCCCAGATGTTTAATGCGTGGGGCGTTGCCAGTGAAAAGCCATATTCGAAGCCTAAAACAGCAAATTCTGATAACAAGGAATTGAAAATTCTGAAAGTGCCTTGTTCGTTCGATAACTTGCTAAGTCTGTTATATTGAGCATTCGTCTCGGAGTCAAAAAGAACGGCGTGTCTATGGGAAAAAGTACCCCTTTTCACATCCTGCCCACTCATTCTAACATCTTTTCCTTCATTAAGGATCGAGCCATAAGCAAGTAATTCACCAATAGACCAGTCCAATTTATCCGCTTCAACCAACTTGATTTTATCCTCAATCAGACGCTTCATTTTTGGTAGCGGCTTGAAGGAAGCAGGAATTTCATGCATTTTGTCCAAAAGATCCTGGAGAACACTTTTATCTAGACCAGTTACCGGTGTATTTTCAAAATTAGCATACGTTGAGCGAATCATTTCCTTCCATGCTTGCTCAGGCTCCTGCATAATGTAAGGCAGATTGTGTTCTTTCACCTCATTGAGCCTTTCTTGCAACATATTCCAAAAGTCTGCTTCTAATTCATCGGCAATCTTTTTCTCGAGTTCTCCTCTTTCTACCAGTCTTTTCAAATAAATCTCCCGGGGATTTGGATGATTATTTATGATGGAATACATGTCGGGTTGGGTAAATTTTGGGTCGTCCCCTTCATTGTGCCCGTGGCGGCGATAACAAACCATGTCTATAAACACATCTTCATGGAAAGTCTGCCGATATTCCGTGGCTAGCTCAGCTGCAAATACTATAGCTTCAGGATCGTCACCATTTACGTGAAATACTGGGGCACCAATGGCATTGGCCGCTGCCGTACAATAAGTGGAGGAGCGGGCCTCTTCCCAGTCGGTGGTAAATCCAACCTGGTTATTTATAACGAAATGTAAAGTTCCTCCCGTGTAATAACCTGGAAGTTTACTCATTTGAACGGTTTCATAAACAACGCCTTGTCCGGCCACAGCGGCATCGCCATGTATCAATAGTGGCAAAATACAATCGTAATCTTCTTTATAAAGGACATTGGCCTTCGCTCTTGCAAAACCTTCAACCACAGGGTTTACCGATTCTAAATGCGATGGATTCGGCGCTAATTCAAGATGAACGGTAATGCCATCAGGTGTTTTTACCTGAGAAGAATAGCCTAAATGATATTTTACGTCGCCATCACCAAAACTTTGATCAGGAATAGCAATGCCTTCAAATTCATTGAAAATATGTGTATAAGTCTTACCTAAAATATTGGCAAGCACATTTAATCTTCCTCTATGGGCCATACCCATGATGACCTCCTTGGTGCCGTGGGAGGCGGCATAGTTAATGATGGCATCTAAAGCGGCAATCGTGGCTTCACCTCCCTCCAGGGAAAAACGCTTCTGTCCAATATATTTGGTGTGAAGGAATTTTTCAAAAATGACAGCGCCATTCAATTTTTCTAATATCCTTTTCTTCTTTTCAATGGATAGTCCATATTGATTTTCAGGACGGTGGTTTTCAATCCTATCCCGTAACCATCTGCGTTTGTCGCGGTCCTGAATATGCTGGAACTCAAAACCAATATGACCGCAGTAAATTCTATTCAGGTGTGATATAATTTCTGACAAAGTAGCCTGTGCAGGTAATCCACATTCTGTTCCTGCTGCAAAGGAGGTAGAAAGATCGCTTTCTGATAAATTGAAATCCTCTATTTGTAATTTTGGATGACGGTCTCTTCGCTGCTTGATGGGATTGGTAGTGGAAAGAAGATGTCCACGAGATCTGTAAGCGTTAATCAACGCAACTACCTGAAATTCTTTTGTTGAAAAATTCGTTCCGGAGGTTCTCTTTTCTATGGTCGAAGATTCTGCAAATTCAAAACCTTTGAAAAAATGATACCATTCAGGATCTATCGATGTAGGATTTTCTAAAAATCGTACATACATCGATTCAATGTATGCTGGGTGGGCATTGCTTATAAATGAAAAATCACTCATTTTATATTCGCACTTTAAACGTTTTTAATCATCATGCAAATAAAAGGTTCTTTCAGACAAATATCAACTTTTCAAGCATATATAATTGGGGTTTATTTTTCTTTTGCTCAAACTTTTTTAGTGTTATTATTTTTATTATTTGGATTTATTAAGTGTTTTGTTTACTTTTGCCCTTCGATTAAAATGTTAAAAAAATATAGCCATGGCAAATCATAAATCTGCTGCAAAACGCATACGTCAAAATGCTAAGCGCCGTTTACA
>Ga0247839_1001988_pt1 | contig 31735 bp, 36 predicted proteins | sample LaCruzMarch2015__6_FD_192405 | JGI IMG/M metagenome (GOLD analysis project Ga0247839, IMG submission 192405) | Freshwater microbial communities from meromictic Lake La Cruz, Castile-La Mancha, Spain - LaCruzMarch2015_16m | ecosystem: Environmental > Aquatic > Freshwater > Lake | place: Spain... | reverse complement strand
TCGCGGTCGGCGTAGCGGGCGATGACAGGATCAAGGACGTCCCGCCAGCCGTCGGCGCTGTGGACGTTACCGTTGCGCAGGGCGCAGCGTTCCAGCATGCCGAACTGGTTGAACAGGAAGTTCGGGTGGTAGCAAGTGCAGTCGAAGTGCCCGTTCCAAGCGGACCCCTCCTGATCGCCGTGCGTCGGGCTGACCGAGCTGTCCATGTCCAGCACGATATACTTCAGCCCGTTGCGGTCATGAAACCGGTCGATCCACTGCCCGTTCAGATCGGACAGCGCATCCCGGTTCTCGGCCAAGGCCAGCGTCACCGTCTCGAACCGCCCCATCTGGGAAGCTGAGGCAGCTTGTGCGTCGACAGCTCTGCCGCCGACAACCTGACGCATGACCGGATCGAGGGCCAGCCGATCGGCATCGTTGACATCCTCGTATCCAGCCAGCCGCCCGAACACCGATTGCCGGAACAAGCCGTCAAGCCGGTGGATGGTGTTCTTGCCCCGGCGATTGTCGCACAGCGCCGCTGAAGCCAGATCGGACAGCCCGAGCGCGTCATCCATCTCGCGCATCACCAGAAGACCACCGTCGGAACTGATCTGCGCACCTCGAAATTCCAGCCGCACGCGAGGGTCGAAATCCACCCGATCTGCCCGCTGCAAGCTCGCACCCTCTGGGTGATCCATAAAACGCGCCCCTCGCAGCTATCAACGCCATGATTTATATCGAAAATATCACGTTCAGAACAGCGAAATCAGCGGTTTACTTGGGGAATGTGGGATAAGATCCTCGCGTATGCTGCAACGCGTGGCATCGAGATCGTGCGCACCTTTGCTGATGAAGGAAAAAGCGGGCTGTCGATCGGCGGACGCGCAGCACTGCAGAAGCTGATCGCCGACGTGGAAGCTGGGACTGTGGATTTCAACGTCATCCTGGTCTACGACGCCATCTGCCCATGCGCGTGGGTCTGCTGCATGATCAGCAGTTCACCCCGGACGTGACGCGATCACTGCGCAAGATGAAAGCCGCGCGCCAGATCGAGGCGGTAGAGCTGATGATCGCTGGGAATTGTCTGACCGCGGCCCATGCCGACGCGCTACTGAAGGCCACGCCGCCCGAGCAGAGGTCGGATGTTGCGCCTCCCAAACCTGAAAAGCCGCGCGGCGATCCGCTGGAACAGATCGTGCGACTGGAAAGGGAAATGACCAGGCGCAGACCAAATACAAAGATGCCGAGCGGAACTATGGCTCAGAGCTCTTGAACCTCGTCGTCGTTAGGGGGCTATCTTGCCAAGCTGATCGCCAATGCTGAAGTCAGCACCTACATCCGTCGCCATATCCCAGAGATTTTCGAGCAGTTCGAAACTCTCGTGAACGCCGTCACATTGGAAGAAACCCTCGACCAGCAGCAGAATGAGGATGCCGCCCGGATCGGCGTTGCCGACGACGCGCGAATGTGACGTCGCCGTGGCAGCATTCCGGGCTTTTTTCGCAAGGGCATACTCCAATGCCGCCGTGCAGGAAAATGCATCGCGGGGACTTCAAAATGTAACATGGAGCTGCTATCGGTTCATCTGTGAACTGGGCGATGATCCTCTGCTTTGCGGCAGATCACCGATATCAGCGGGCGCTTACCCAAGTGAGCCTCCGTGCGGTAGCCGTGGCGCGCGACGCATCGTGCGGATCGCAACATTCCCGTCGCGATGACTGACAAGGCTTTCCATGACGATGTGCGCTTTCGCGTGCTGCGTGCCGTGCAGTCCAATCCGAACCTGACCCATAAGGGCTTGGCCAAAGAGCTGAGAGTCAGCGCCGGTTCGGTCAACTACTGCCTGCGCGCGTTGGTCGACAAGGGACTGGTCAAGGTGGAGAATTTCCGCACCTCGAAAAACCGGCTGGGCTACCTCTACAAGCTGACCCCGCACGGCATTGCCGAGAAGGCCGCTTTGACGGGCCGGTTCCTGCGCCGCAAGATGGCCGAATACGAAGCCTTGCGGGCCGAAATAGAAGCGGTCAGCTCCGAAGCGGGTGAAGAGCCGGAGGGCGACCCGGAGACGATCGCCAGGAGCGCACAATGAAGATCGCCATGATTGCCACGGCCGATAGCCAGACCGATGTGCGGGCTTTGCCGCCTGAAATTTCAATGAAAGAAATAGAGAATGCTTGAAAAGCGCTTGGCCCGACCAGATTTGAAAGTAGCACTCGTTGGATGCGGGCGCATCTCTGTTCGTCACTCGCAACTTCTTGGTGAGGGCCAAATCAATGGTGCACGCCTGCTGGCGGTGTGCGATAGTGTTCGATCAAAGGCACACGTCATTGCCGCAAAATACGGCGTTCCGGCCTATTCCGAAATGCATGAAATGATGCAAGCGGAAAAACCCGACATCGTTGTTGTGCTGACCGAAAGCGGAAATCATGCCCGGCATGTGGTGGAACTTGCCCAGTACGGAGCCCACATTATCGTGGAAAAACCGATGGCGCTGACCCTCGGCGACGCCGACCGGATGATCGAGGCTTGCGACAGAGCTGGCGTTAAATTGTTCGTAATCAAACAGAACCGCTTCAACGTCCCGGTCTTGAAATTACGCGAAGCCTTAGAGGCCGGGCGGTTCGGTAAACTGGTCATGGGCACCGTGCGGGTGCGCTGGTGTCGGCCGCAAGCCTATTACGATCAGGATCCTTGGCGGGGCACTTGGTCAATGGATGGTGGCGTACTGACCAATCAGGCAAGCCACCATGTCGACCTACTGGAATTGATGATGGGCGATGTGGCCAGCGTCTTTGCCATGTCTCGCACCGCTCTGGTCGACATTGAAGCAGAAGACACGGCCGTAGCGATCTTGAAATTCACCAGCGGTGCCTTGGGAATAGTCGAGGCCACTACGGCTGCACGACCCAAAGACCTCGAAGGGTCGATCTCCATTCTCGGTGAGACGGGAACGGTCGAAATTGGTGGCTTTGCCGTGAACGAAATGAAGACGTGGAACTTTCTGAACCCATTGCCGGAAGATGCCGAAGTCATTGCGCGCTTTTCAACCAACCCGCCCGATGTCTATGGCTACGGCCACAAAGCGTATTATGACAGTGTCGTTTGCTCGATCCAAGATGGCGGCGCCAATCTGGTTGACGGCTTGCAAGGGCGCCGCAGCCTTGAACTGATCAATGCGATGTACGAATCCATTGAAACCGGCAAGGAGGTCGCTCTGCGTTTCCATGCCAAACACAGCAAGCTGGGGCGGCACTGAAATGTCTGCGGCGCGAGAGGACCCTCACACAACCCCCCAGGGGTTTCGCCGTCTCCAAGCGGCAATCGTCGATGTCGCATTTGGTCGAGATGTGACAGTTGTGGAACCGGTCAACCTTTATGGTTGCGAGATCGGCGACAACGTGTTCATCGGTCCATTCGTCGAGATTCAGCGGCGTGTCACGATCGGCGCTCGCAGTCGGGTTCAATCGCACTCCTTCATTTGCGAATTGGTCTCAATTGGCGAGGATTGCTTCATCGCCCACGGCGTCATGTTCATCAATGATGCGTTCTCTACCGGTGGCCCGGCGCGTGGATGTGAAGAACTGTGGCGCAAAACGCACGTCGGGAACAGGGTCTCGATAGGATCGCATGCTACCATCCTTCCAGTGACGATCTGTGACGATGTGGTGATTGGTGCCGGCAGTGTTGTTACTAAGAATATTACGAGACCGGGCATCTACGTCGGAAATCCGGCGAGGTGGTTGAGCTCTACCAATTTGCAAAGCAAGGATCAAACTCCGTGACCAGCGCCTCGCCCAGCGTCCCCTTCGCCGATCTTCACGCACAGTATCTGGCAATCAAACCCGAAATTGATGCTGCGATCGCCGAAGTCATCGCCACCTCCTCCTTCATCCGCGGACCGCATGTTGAACGGTTCGAGGCAGATTTCGCAACCGCGATCGGCACCCGCCACTGCGTATCCTGCGCGAATGGCACCGACGCCCTCTTTATTGCGATGGTCGCGCTTGGCGTGAAGCCGGGGGACGAGGTGATCGTTCCGGCAATGTCTTGGATTTCGACCAGCGAAACAGTGACTCAGGCGGGCGGGCGGGTCGTGTTTTGCGACGTGGACCCCAAAACCTACACGATCGATACTTCCAAGCTGGCGGCACTGGTAACAGACCGTACTGTGGGCATTATTCCGGTGCATCTTTACGGTCAACCTGCGGATATGGCAGGTGTCATGGATATTGCTTCTGACCGCGGACTTTGGGTAATCGAAGATTGCGCCCAGGCGCATCTGGCCACTTTCGAAGGGCGTCAAGTTGGCACCTTTGGTATTGCAGCGACATTCTCGTTCTATCCCGGCAAGAACCTAGGCGCGATGGGCGACGCCGGGGCGATTGTCACCAATGACGCTGGCTTGGCGCGCAAGATGGCGAAGTTCGCCCGCCACGGTGGCATCGTCAAAGGCGACCACGAAATCGAAGGCATCAACAGCCGCCTTGATGGGCTGCAAGCCGCGATCTTGTCGGTCAAACTGCGCTATTTGCCCGGTTGGACCGAACGGCGGCGCAGTATTGCCGCCGAATATGCGCAGCGCCTTGCCCAACTGCCCGGTCTGGATGTTCCACAAACGGCCAAGGGCCGCGCCCCGGTCTGGCATCTTTATGTCGTCGCACATGATGCGCGCGATGCTTTGGCGGCGCATCTCAAACAGGCCGGCATTCAGACGGTGATCAACTATCCCCGGGCGCTGCCGTTCCTGCCCTGCTACGCCTCGTTGAGCCATCAACCGCAAGATTTCCCAGTAGCATCGCGGATGCAGTCGCGCATACTTTCGTTGCCGATATTTCCAGAATTGACCGAGAAACAGCTGGATCAGGTGGTGCGTTCGGTTGCCAAGTTTGCAGAGCACGCGGCAGCATGACAATGGGCAGGGCAGGATTCCTTTACTGCTATCCCGATATGGAGGCCGGACTCGGCTTCGGCACAATCTTCAGGCTTTTGGGGCACTATGCCGTATGGTACCGCGAATGCGACGCCACAATGCCCTCCGCTCCGTGGCTGCAACTGCGTATCGACTTTCCAGGGAAACGCCGCGCTGGGGCCGTCGAAATGGGGCAAATCAAGATCAAAGACCAACGCAAGACGGATCTTCCCGGTGACTTCATCGCGCTGCGCCCTGTTGCAGCATTTGCGTCAGACCGCTGATGCTGCGGAATACCTTCATTGCGCTGCAAGGAACGTTCATTGCGCAGGGCATCGGCTTCCTGTTCATGCCGATGCTGACACGGCTTTACTCGCCAGCGGCGTTCGGGAGCTACCAGATCTACATGTCAGTTCTGGGATTATTTATGGTGATCACATCGTTACGTTATGAGATGGCACTGCTCAGCGCCGAAAAGAATGGCGAAGAACGTGCTTTACTACGCCTGAGCCTTGGTCTCAACCTGACCACGGCCGTTCTGGTGCTGCTCATCTGTGCCGTACTGGTTCTGGTGCATCCAGCTTGGCTGCCGCTGCCCGACTTGGGACTCTGGCTGCTTGTAGCCAGTGTGCTGGCAGGTGGGGTGATGCAAACACTTGGTTATGTTCTGTTTCGGGAACAGGCACTGGCGGTCAATTCATGGTCCAAGATACTTCAGGTGACGGCATTCTGCCTAACTGCCGTGGCTGCTGCCTATGCCGGATACCGGCAATTAGGGTTGATCGGAGCCGACCTTATTGGCCGTATCGCAGCAGCAACGCTTATGTTTGCGTGGGTGTTTTCGCAACGGAAAGCGCTGCTGGGAGCAGCAACTCGATCAATGATATGGAACGCAGCATCGCAGTTTCGCCGATACCCGCGATTCACGACACTTGGTGGTCTATTGACTGCCAGTATTGGCTTGGCATTGCCTCTGGTAATGCTTTCCGCGTTTGGCACAACCTTTCTCGGTCAATATGCATTGGTCGAACGCACCATCCTGATGCCCGCTGGCCTCATAGGGCAATCCGTGGGTCAGGCTTTTACCGCGCATCTCTCCGCCAGTTTCATTGATGGAAAGAATGCTCAACCCGAGTTTCGCCGTATCATCGCGATCATGAGCGCGATCGGGTTGGCACCAGCAATCATACTGCTCGGCTTCGGACCCAGCCTTTTCGAGGTCGCATTCGGATCGCAATGGTCAGTGGCGGGTCAAATGACCGGGATCGTCGGTTTCTTGGCGCTGATCAATTTTATCATGGCCCCGACCCACATGGTGCTGGTGATCATTGGCCGGCAGGGCCTGCAACTGGCCTGGGAAGCTGGCCGTCTGGCGACGGTCATGCTGGTTTGGGCGGTCGTACTGTGGCAAAAAGTCTTGCCACTGCACGCCGTTGCCATTCACGCCGTTGCCATGGGGGCGATGAGCCTGTTGTTCGTGCTACTGGCAGATCGCGCTCTGCGCAGGCTGAGGGATAGCGATGCGGGTTGACAGCGTTGTACAGCTTACACTCAAACTTCAAGTGCAACATCCTATAATCTGAAGGCCCCGAGTGTTGCACTTGAAGTTCGCGTATAATAGGTAAGTTTCTCTCGAGAGTGGTGACGTAAATGAGAGTTTCCATAGTTGATTACGGTGTAGGCAATATTGCCGCGCTGCTGAATATGTTTGAATATATTGGGGTCGAGGCTGAAGCCGTATCGGACCATGCTGGTATATCGCGGGCAGAAAAGCTGGTGCTGCCGGGGGTCGGAGCTTTCGATCGAGCAATGGAAAACTTACGCAGCCGCGGTCTGGTTGATCCGCTGAACGAAGCCGTTCAAGTGCGCAAGCTGCCCGTTCTGGGCATCTGCCTTGGAATGCAGTTGATGGCCGATCATAGTGAAGAGGGCGAACAGCCCGGCCTGGGTTGGATCGAAGGGGCAGTTGTCCAACTTGATCCGGGAGAGGCGCGATTGAAGGTGCCACATGTCGGCTGGTCCGATATACGACCGACTGCGGCGACAGTATTGTTCCCGGTGACATCAATACCCGAGCGGTTCTATTTCGTGCATTCCTATCATTTCGTCTGCCGCCACGCCGGAGACGTGGCAGCAAGAGTATCCTATGGCGATGATATCTGTGTCGCCGTATCGAAAGACAATGTCCATGGTGTGCAGTTTCATCCCGAAAAGAGCCACCGCTTCGGAATGCGGCTCTTGACCAGTTTTGCTGAGGACTAGACCGTGCGGCCGCGCCTTATTCCGGTCCTATCTCTGGACAGCCGCCGTCGCGTCGTCAAAACAATCGGTTTTGACACGCGAACCTATATTGGTGATCCATTCAATGTGCTGCGCCTGTTCAATGAAAAAGCTGTGGACGAGATCGTGGTTCTGGATATCGATGCCACAACCGATGGCCGAAGTCCCGATCCGGGTTTCATCGCCGAATTGGCGTCCGAATGTTTCATACCGCTGGCCTATGGCGGCGGCTTGCAGGATATGGCGACATGCGAAACCCTGGCGCGGCTTGGGGTCGAGAAATTTGTGGTCGGCACCGCCGCAACCCAGCTTGGTTTTATCGCCGCCATGAGCCGCTGTTTCGGCGCGCAGGCGGTGGTGGGTTGTGTCGATGCGCGCGGTGCAGGTCTTATGGCGCAAGCGGTTGTGCGCTCGGGACGTCAGCCGTTGCAGGTTTCGGCGTTGGATCATGCGAAATGGCAGCAAGACGCGGGTTGTGGCGAAATCATCCTGCAATCGGTGGATCGTGACGGTACGCGTTCTGGATATGATATCGAATTGATTTCAGCCATGTCGCATTCATTGTCGGTTCCGCTGATTGCGCTTGGTGGGGCCGGCGGGCGGAATCACCTGTTCGAGGCCCTGGCCGCCGGTGCCTCGGCCAGTGCTTCGGCCAGCGCATTCTCCTTTTACGGTAAGTTGCGGGCGGTGCTGGTAAACTACCCCTCAGCCGAAGATGTAAACCATATGACCGAACAATTGGCGCAATTGCAGGGACTAAAACCACGACAGGAAATTGCATGACCGAAGACACACAGCGTGTTTGTTCGGTCTGCGTCATGGATGGCCGTATCGCACCACTAGTGTTTGACGCAAACGGGCAATGTAATTGCTGCCGCGCCGCAATTGCGCGTAAACGTGACGAGTATTTCCCCAATGCCGAGGGTGATCGGCGAATGCTGGCCTTGGTGAAACAACTGCGACAACAAGGCTGCGGTCGCCGCTATGACGCCATGATCGGGCTAAGCGGTGGCATCGACAGCGCCTATTTGGCGCATGTTATGCGCACCCGTTTTGGCTTGCGCCTGCTGGCGGTTCATGTCGATGGCGGCTGGAATAGCGAAGCGGCGGTCCACAATATTGAACGTTTGGTCACGGTGCTTGGGATTGACCTTCATACCCATGTTATCGAATGGGAGGAAATGCGTGGTCTGCAATTAGCCTTCCTGCGTGCCGGCGTACTGAATCAGGATATACCTCAAGACCACGCCTTTTTCGCTACACTTTATCGACTGGCCCCGGCTTTCGGTATCAGGACATTCCTTTCAGGCGTCAACTTTTCAACCGAGTCCGTCAGCCAGTCTGGCGGGGGGTATCCGTCGATTGATGGTCGCCATTTGCGCTCGATCCACCGCCGCTTCGGAACAACTGCCTTGCGGGACTTTCCCATATTGACGGTCCCGCGTTACCTTTGGCTGACGCGCATTCAGCGGAGGCCGGCAATCGTGCACCCATTAAACTGGCTGCCATATGATAAGACAGAGGCCCATGCCGACCTGCGGCTACATTATGTTTGGAAAGAATACGGCACCAAACACAGCGAGTCCCGGTTTACCAAGTTTTATCAAGAAATATATCTCCCAGACAAAACGGGTTTCGATAAGCGACGTTTGCATTTATCCGCCCTGATTGTTTCAGGACAGATCACCCGTGCCGAGGCCATGGTTGAGTTGGCGACGCCAATCCTTGATCCCCGACAGAAAAAGTTCGATATTCGCTATGTCGCAAAAAAACTTCAAATTTCTCCAGAAGAATTGGCCCGGATGATTGCGGCTCCGCTTGTGCCGCATTCCACTTACCCTGGTGATATATGGCTATTGCAGTGGATGCATTCGCTGCGCAATTTCTGGCGTAAATTGAAACTATTATTTGAATTCAGGAACGTCTGAAAAACCTCCCGCTTTCAGCGTGATCTGGTAGTCTTGGGCAATCCTCTCGGGAGCCCTTCTGATGCCAAAGCAGCCCGCCTTTCCCGACCTCAAGCACGCGGTGAAGAAGACGCAGGCGCGGCGTGAGCAATTCCTGACGGATATGGACGTGGTTGTGCCTTGGGGTCGTCTGCTGGAATTGATCGCGCCGCGCGGCTCTGTCGCACAAATCCTGTGAGGGATTCATGTTGTGAATTCAGCGTGGTGACTGGGCGGCATGAGTAGACCCACCCCCCAGCTACAAGACCAGGAACTGGCCCGCCTACAACGAAGCGCTCAAGCGCCGCGGGTCGCTACCGATCTGGTTCGACCCCGCCATGACCTAGAAGTCTGCGCCAACTGGCCTGCGCGGCCGACAGCCCGACTACAGTGACGCCGCAATCCAGACCTGTCTGACGATGAAGGTGCTGTTCGGAATGGCCCTCCGGCAGACGACCAGCTTCGTCGAAAGCCTCTTGCGGTTGATCGACCTTGATTGGGCTGTGCCGAACTTCAGCACCCTCAGCCGCCGCCAGAAGACCCTGAAGGTCAACATCCCTTTTCGCGGCTCGCAAGTGCCGCTGCACCTGTTGATCGATAGCACAGGTATCAAGGTCGAGGGCGAAGGTGAGTGGAACGCCCGCAAGCACCGGGGCAGGAAGCGCCGCGTCTGGCGCAAGCTCCACATTGGAATTGACGAGCAAACGTTGGAGATCCGGGCGGCAGAATTCACGTCCAGAGACGTGGGCGACGCGCCCATGCTGCCCGAACTGCTCAACCAGATCCCGGTTGACCAGGAGATCGCCAGCGTCACCGCCGATGGTGCCTTCGACACCCGCAAGTGCCACGATGCCATCGCCGACCGAGGTGCCGCCGCTATCATCCGGCCCCGCAAGAACGCCAGGCCCTGGAAGCCCGACACCCCGGGAGCAATCGCCCGCAACGAGGCGCTGCGCGCATCACGCCGCTTCGGTCGAAGCATCTGGCGACGATGGAGCGGCTATCACCGCCGAAGCCGCGTCGAAACGAAGATGCACTACGTCAAGCTGCTGGGTCAGCGCCTGTCCGCGTGGGACTTCGACCGTCAGGTTGCGGAGTTCCAGATCCGCGTGGCCATCCTGAACGGCTTCACGGCGCTCGCAACCCCGTCCATCACACGACTTGTGCAACAGAGCCGTCAGAAGGCAACAGTCCATGGATACTATAACGAAAAAAAACAGACGGGCCTTGGAATTGAAATTTAATAGATTCATCAGTTATATTATAATATCTTTGCTAATACTTGGCTTTCCTTTGACCGCAGCTTTATCCACGGCTCTAGGAATTGACACACGAATGGCAAGCATTGGATTTCGGCTGGCCGTGGACTTAATTTCAATTCTATCAGTCGCTTACGTTATCGCAGTGTCTGGGCGAATTAGAATTAATGGTGCGATCTTGATCTTTCTAGTCATTTACTTTATACGATTAGTTTTTGATCAAATTTGCAACAATGAGTTCGCTTCTACTGCAATGGTATACTTTTTGGCATTCGTTGCCATACCAACTGTCTCTGTGATGGCAACAGTGAGTAATGAATTTCATGAAGACGAACTTGCAAGAATCCTCTTTTGGCCGAGCATCATGTTTATTGTTATCTACTATTATCTCCTTCAAAGTGGGCTAATTTTCCTAAAAATAGATACTCGTGCTAGTCTCGAATCTCTCAATCCAATTTCCTTGGGACATGCGGCAGCAACCGTTGCCATCATAGGATTCTATAACGCTTCCTCTTCATCCAAGCTTTCTACGAGGATATATTCATTGTGCATGATTGCAGCTGCGATTCCCATTATGGCCTCCTCGGGTTCCAGGGGTCCACTTATTGCGTTTGCATTTGCCGTCGTCTTTCTAGGATTTTCAAAATTTAAAAGATTCCTATACCTAATACCGATTATTGCTTTCGGTGTTTATTTTGTTGATCCGGATGCTTTGGTCATGGAACGATTCCTCAGCACATTTTCATCGCTTGATCGCTCGAGTTTGGAGCGACAAGAAGTACAGAAACTCGCATGGAATGCCTTTATTGAGAATCCAATTGTTGGACGTCATTTTATAGATACATCATTTAATTCAATTGCCACGTATCCTCACAATGTTTTTCTAGAAACTGCAATGGCACTTGGGATTCTAGGGCTTGTTGTTCTTATCGTTATCCTGTTCAGCGTCGGGCGATCTGTGCTGATAGGTGTTGGGAAGAAGCATCCACTTGTGGTGGCATTTTTTATCCAGATATTCATTGGGGCACAGTTTTCTGGTTCAATTTGGCTTAACGAAAAAATATTTTCGCTGTCAGTTTTAATAATTGCTCTTGGAGGAAATTTGCTCATAAAGAAGCGAGTGGAACGTCAAATTATCTCAAATGTATGGAAGCAAAATTGAAACAATATCATACACTCGATTTACAATGCTGAAACCCATCAACACGATCCTGACAGGCACAGTTCTTGCTCAGGGAAGCGCTCTGCGGGACCTTCTTCGCACCCAAGCTCGCGCAACGATCGGAAAGATTAAAGAAACCCATCTGCGGAATGAAAACTCGCCTCAATCTCACACTGACCCAATGGCTACACGGCCGTCAAAGCACACACAGTTTTTGGAGGAGTTCTTGACTTCGCTATCCTTAGGCTCAAGTTTCAAGTGTAACACCCAGCGCCCGGGTACCTTAGAATGAGACTGTTTCAAGTCGGGCATATCTATCCCACTCAACGAGACCTTCTGCGTCCGCATTTGGATTCTATTGAAAGCTATGAAGCAGCCATGCGCATCACGCTTCGAAGAATTCCGAAAAGTCACATTCTGAAACCGTGCCTTGAACAGGATTCTTCGGCGTTTCTAAGTTTGCATCAAGACCCAACGACTATGGGGTTATGGGCGCGGCAAAACGGATTGAAACCAGAGACATCGCTTGATGACATTCTCTTGGCGCAGGTCGAAGATCACGCACCGGAGATTTTCTACAGTATTGACTCCACGAAAATGTCGGCTGGACTGATTCGCCGCCTGCCCGGATGTGTAAAGGCAAAAATAGCTTGGCTTGGTTCACCGATGGTTGGCGATGGCTATCAGGGTTTTGATGTTGTGGTGTCCAATTTTCCGTCGATTAACGCCCGACATCAAGCGCTTGGTTTGCGCACTGACTATTTTACTCCATCCTATGACCCAACCGTGGAGACACTATCCACCCCAGAGAGTCGCGATATCGACTTGCTGTTTGTCGGTGGCTATTCAAGGCATCACAAAAATCGAGCTCAATTCCTGAACCGGCTTGCGTGTGAATTGGGCGCGTTCCGTTTTGCATTGCATCTCGATAGCTCCCGCTATACCCGTCTTGCTGAAACACCGTTGGGGTGGTTTCCGCCTTTGTCGGCAGTGCGCCGCCCCAAGGCCGTGCGCCAGCTTGCGCGGCCAGCGATTTTCGGGCCGGACCTGTTTTCGGCTTTGTTGCGCGCCAAGATCGTTGTGAATATGGCAATTGATATGGCGGGAGAAGATCGCGGCAACATCCGGTGCTTTGAGTCTCTGTCCGCAGGAGCGCTGCTGCTGTCGGATGCCGGGGTTTATCCCGAAGGATTTCGTGACGGCGAGAACATGGTGCTGTATAGAACTCCGGATGAGGCCATTGGTCTGATCCGGAAGCTTCTGGACGAAAAGGGAAAACGGGAATCGATTGCCGCCGCAGGTCAAGCGATGGTTAGGGAGGTCTATAGCAAGGATAGTCAATGGAAGATGTTTCAGCAAGTCTGTGTTCGAACGCAAATGAGATGACCCAAAATCAAAGAGACATTGCAACCCGCAACTTTTGCGGGTCGGCCAAGCGACCATAGCATTTAGTGGCAGTACAAGCGCGGTAACTGGAAAGCATGCCCTTGAGAAACCAACTTCGAAAATCGGTAGGCCTCTATTGGAGGATCAGAAGAATAAGAATGTATTTTTGGAATGCAATCTTAGGCACGCACTTGCCGTTGACCTGCGTCATGTCCGGCCGTCAAAATTTCATTTCGAAAGACATCTCTGTCGGCGACTATTCCTTTATCGGTCACGGGTGCACAATCTATCCAAAAGTTAAATTGGGACGATTTGTTCTTATAGCTCCTGAAGTAAAAATTGTTGGTGCAGACCATGAGTTCTCTATTCCTGGAACGCCGATAATTTTGAGCGGTAGAGAGCTACTGCAAGAAACAGTTATTGGCGATGATGTATGGATCGGAACGGGTGTTTTTGTAAAGGCGGGCATTAACATCGGGAATGGAGCTATTGTTGCAGCGCATTCAGTAGTGACAAAGAGCGTTTCTCCCTATTCGATCGTGGCAGGAAATCCCGCGCGGCTGGTGAGGATGCGGTTTACTGACGATCAAATTCTTGAACATGAAGCGATGCTGAATACTCAGACGAATTTCCGGATTGATCCCAACTCATTTGTGGGAAGGCTTATTTAGCGCTTACTTCTTTGTATGCATTGAATTTCCGAAATCTCGGAAACGCCGGATAGGATACTGGGTTGTTTATTTTAATTTATTCACTTGAGAGCAAGATATTGGGAACATGTCAGGATTCCATATTTGAAGGACGCTCAGATAGCCGATGCTGATCTCAATTATCACCGCCGTCTATAACCGCTGTGACACCATTGGCGATGCCCTGCGGAGTCTTGATGCGCAGACCTATCCGCAACGCGAGCATGTGGTGATCGACGGCGCGTCTACCGATGGGACGCTGGAATTACTTCGCGCCACGGTTGGGCCGCAAACCTTGTTGGTTTCCGAGCCGGACACTGGCATTTACGAAGCGTTAAATAAAGGCATTGACCTTGCGCGCGGCGAGGTGATCGGCTTGCTGCATTCCGACGATTTCTTTGCCTCGCCCGATGTCTTGGCCAAGGTCGCGGCAGCCTTTGCCACACCGAGTGTAAATGCGGTTTACGGCGATCTACAATATGTGTCGGCACAGGACACGTCGCGGGTGATCCGCCACTGGACGGCCGGCAGCCCGTCGGTGGCCAAACTGCGCCGGGGGTGGATGCCGCCCCATCCGACTCTGTTCCTGCGTCGCGAAGTGTTTGAGCGGTTTGGTGCCTATGACACCAGCTACAGGATTGCGGCGGATTACGACGCGATCTTGCGCTATTTCGGCACGGGTGAAATCAATTCCGCTTATATACCCGAAGTTCTGGTCATGATGCGCGTGGGTGGCGAAAGTAACAAGTCCCTCGGCAAGATCCTGAAGAAAAGCCGTGAAGACTATCGCGCCCTGCGGACCAATGGTATCGGGGGCCTTGGGTCGCTGGCGTGGAAAAACCTGAGCAAGGTCCATCAGTTATTTCTGAAGTAGAGACGCAATATCAATGACAAAACGCGCACTCATCACGGGCATCACCGGCCAGGACGGCTCCTATCTGGCGGAATTCTTGCTGGAAAAGGGCTATGAGGTGCATGGTATCAAGCGCCGCGCCTCGTCGCTGAACACCCAGCGGATCGACCATATCTATCAGGATCCGCACACGCCGAACCCGCGGCTGAAACTACATTACGGCGATCTGGCCGACAGCTCCAACCTGACCCGCATCCTGCGCGAGGTGGAGCCGGTCGAGGTTTACAACCTTGGTGCCCAGTCCCACGTTGCCGTCAGCTTTGAAATCCCCGAATACACCGCCGACGTGGATGCCATGGGCACGCTGCGCCTGCTGGAAGCGATTCGCTTTATGGGGCTTGAGAAAAAGACCCGCTTTTATCAGGCCTCTACATCCGAGCTTTACGGCCTCGTGCAGGAAATCCCGCAGACCGAGACCACACCCTTTCATCCGCGCAGCCCCTATGCGGTGGCCAAGATGTATGCCTACTGGATTTGCGTGAACTATCGCGAGGCTTATGGGATGTATGCCTGCAATGGCATCCTCTTTAATCACGAATCCCCGCGCCGGGGCGAGACATTTGTGACCCGCAAGATAACCCGTGGGCTTGCCAATATCGCGCAGGGGCTGGAGCAGTGCCTATACATGGGCAACATCGACTCCTTGCGCGACTGGGGCCACGCCAGGGATTACGTCCGGATGCAGTGGATGATGCTGCAACAAGAGGTGGCCGACGATTATGTCATCGCCACCGGCAAGCAATATTCGGTGCGCGAATTCATTTCATGGTCGGCTGCCGAGCTGGGCATTGCCCTGCGGTTTGACGGCAGCGGCGTGAAGGAAACGGCCGTTGTGGTCGGCATCAGCGGCGATAAAGCGCCGGCGGTCAAGATGGGCGACGTGCTGATGCGCATCGACCCGCGCTATTTCCGCCCGGCCGAGGTGGAAACCCTGCTGGGCGACCCCAGCAAGGCAAAGCGCAATCTGGGCTGGGAGCCGATGATCACCGCACAGGAAATGTGTGCCGAAATGGTCGCCGCCGACCTGTTAACCGCCCGCCGCCATGCCTTGCTGAAAACGCATGGGCTGGAGTTGCCGGCTCCATTTGAAGACTGAGACGTCGGCCGCAGATTTCCCCAGCCCAAGGAAAAGAAGATATGAGGCTTGTGAAGTCCTTCGTGCGCTGGAACCGGCAGGCTTCTGGATGGCTGCTTGGCCGGCTTCCCGCGATATTTTCCGGGCCGAGCTATCATGAAAACCTCTTGGCCGCGATCGCCCGAGCAATGGCCAAAGATCACCCCGCCGTGGTCCTTGAGGCGGGCGGGGTGGACCGACCGATCCTGTCGAAGTCGCCCGACTACCGGTTCATAGGATTAGACATCGAAAAGCGGGAAAACTGCAATCATCTTTACGATGAGTTTGTAATCCAGTCGATCGAAAAGCCGATTTCCCAACGGGTTGACATGATCGTTTCGATCACCCTGTTGGAACATGTTCCCAACAACCTGGCGGCCGTCCAATCGATGTTTTTTGACCTGATGCCGGGCGGCACGACACATCACTATATTCCTTCAGGTCTGCACCCCTATTCCATCGCGCTGCGTCTGGTCGGGCCGGCACTCCAAAAACGGCTGATCCCGATCTTGCGGCCTGGGGCGGAAGGCGTCACCGGCTATCCCGCCTTCTTCGACCATTGCACGCCGCGCAGAATGGAGCGTCTGTTTGCTGAAACCGGTTTTGCCGACATTGAGATCACATGCTTTTACCGTGCCAATGACTATTTCGCCTTTTTCACACCAGCTTATGTCGTGATCAGCCTGTTTGAAAATCTCTGTGGTCTGATGAATTGGCGGACCTTTGCATCGGGCTTTGTAATCAGTGGCCGACACCCTGCGGAGACAGTACCATGACAAACGGCGGCATCCCCACAATGAGCGCACACAGCGATAGGTTGAAATACTTTGTTGCCGGCCATCGTGGCATGGTGGGCGGGGCGATTTTGCGCCGCTTGCAGGCGCGGGGCGATCAGGTCATCATCCGCAGCCAAGCCGAGCTGGATTTGACCGATCAGGCGGCGGTGCGGGCTTTCATGCAGTCTGAACGCCCCGACGTGGTGATCCTCGCGGCGGCCAAGGTGGGCGGCATCATGGCCAACAACAACTATCCGGCGCAATTCATCTACGAGAATCTGATGATGCAGGCCAATGTCATCCATCAGGCCCATACCGCCGGGGTTCAGCGCCTGCTGTTTCTGGGGTCGTCCTGCGTCTATCCGCGCGCCGTCGCGCAGCCGATGCGCGAGGATGCACTGCTGACCGGGGTGCTGGAACCCACCAACGAGCCCTATGCCATCGCCAAGATCGCCGGCATCAAGCTGTGCGAAAGCTACAACCGGCAATATGGCACCGATTACCGCTCGGTGATGCCGACCAACCTTTATGGTCCGGGCGACAATTTCCACCCCGAAAACAGCCATGTGCTGCCCGCCCTGATCCGCCGCTTTCACGAGGCCGCCCAATCCGGTGCGGCCGAGGTGGTTATCTGGGGCACCGGCACCCCGATGCGGGAATTTCTGCATGTCGATGACATGGCCGAAGCCAGCCTCTTCGTGCTGGACCTCGCGCTCGACACCTATGCCGCCAACACCTTGCCGATGCTCAGCCATATCAATGTCGGCACCGGGCGCGATGTCACCATTGCCGAACTTGCCCGGATCATCGCTGACGTCACCGGCTTTCGGGGCCGCGTCAGCTTTGACACCAGCAAACCCGACGGTACCCTGCGCAAGCTGATGGATGTGTCGCGTCTGGCCGCGATGGGCTGGACCGCAGGCGTTGATTTGCCAACTGGGATCGAGGAAACCTACCACTGGTTCCTTGAAAATGCCGCCGATCTGCGGGAAGCCTGATTGCAGCTCCACCTGCCTTTGCTTCTTGCCTTTTCAGTGAACGACATTCATGACTGACATGCCTCTGATTTCTCCGGTGATCCTTTGCGGCGGCTCGGGCACCCGGCTTTGGCCGCTGTCGCGGAAAAGCTATCCCAAACAATTCGCCCTGCTGATGGGGACGGAAAGCCTGTTTCAGGCCTCGGTCCGCCGGCTGTCGGGGCCGCAGTTTGCGCCGCCCTTGGTGATGACGGGCGAGCCGTTCCGCTTTATCGTGGCCGAACAATTGGCGGCGATTGAACGTGCGGCGGCGGTGACGCTGATCGAGCCCGAGGGGCGCAATACCGCGCCAGCCGTTCTGGCGGCGGCGCTGTTACTGGCGGCGCGCGATCCGGCGGCGCTGATGCTGGTGGCTCCGTCGGATCACGTCATTCCCGACGCTGCCGCTTTTCACGCTGCCGTGGCCGCCGCAGTGCCGCGTGCGATGGCGGGCGATCTGGTGGCCTTCGGCATCACGCCGACCCGTCCCGAAACCGGCTATGGCTATCTGGAATTGGCCAAAGGCGGGCAGGCCAGCGCCGCCACGCCGCAAGCCTTGGCCCGCTTTATTGAAAAGCCCGACGCCACGGCAGCAGCGTCCATGGTCGCGGCGGGCACTTACCTGTGGAACGCCGGGATCTTCTTATTTTCCTGTCAGGCGATCATCGCGGCCTTCCACGCCCATGCGCCTGTAATGGTTCCGGCAATCGAGGCCGCGGTGGCGGGGGCCAAAGTCGATTTGGGTTTTACCCGTCTGGCCGCCGAGCCGTGGTGCCGCGTCGAAGACATATCGATCGACTACGCCATCATGGAGCACGCCGCCAATCTGGCGGTGATGCCTTTTGCCGGGGGCTGGTCCGATCTGGGCGGCTGGGATGCGGTCTGGCTCGAGTCTGGCCCCGACGCCAAAGGTAACGTGGTGTCGGACCACGCGACGGCGATTGATTGCAGTGGCTCTTTGCTCCGTTCGGAATCCGAGGGGCTGGAACTGGTGGGCATCGGTCTGGAAGGCATTTTGGTTGTTGCCATGCCCGACGCCGTGGTGGTGGCCCGCCGGGGCGACAGCCAACGCGCGAAAGAAGCCGTGGCGGCGCTGAAGTTGCGCGGAGCCAAGCAGGCAGTGGAGTTCCCCCGCGACTTCCGTCCCTGGGGCTGGTTTGAAAGTCTGGTCTTCGGCAAGCGCTTTCAGGTCAAGCGCATCGTGGTGTATCCGGGTGCTGCGCTGTCGCTGCAGTCGCATCATCACCGGTCGGAACATTGGATTGTCGTCGAAGGCACCGCCAAGGTCACCGTGGACGCCAAGGTGTGCCTGGTGACGGAAAACCAGTCGGTCTATATCCCTCTGGGGGCAGTGCACCGGATGGAAAACCCCGGCAAGGTGCCGATGGTATTGATCGAGGTGCAGACCGGCAGCTATCTGGGCGAGGATGACATAATCCGCTACGAAGATTTCTACGCCAGAACCTGACGCGATTCCCCGGTTTGCTCGCCGGTAATCCGGTAATTCTTCCCGCAAGTAAGGGGCTGCATAAGAGGTCCCTGAACTACACCCATCTCATTGATTTTACGCTGAAACGCTGCTGTTTCTCTCGCCATCACCTGCAGGGTTTTTACGATTCTATTCAGAACCCTGCAATTTTGGTTTTGCCCATGACCTGCCCCCCGGATGAACGCCTTTTTCGCCTCCGTAAACTTCGATGCCGTCATCGTTCTCAGCTCTTTTCCCAGCCAGAAAATCTTAGCCGAAACTTTCTTCTTCAAACGGTCCAATACTCAGGCGGCAGAGCGCAAACCTAACCGCAGATGGAAATCCTCCGTCAGGAGGAGAGGACTTGATCGGTTCGGCAATCACGATTCTTCGTTGTAGTAGCCACTGTATTTGCTGTTGTAGTAACCCAGCTTGCCGTGCGCGACTACGGCGTGGCTCAGAACGCCGATCAATTCGACATCGGGGGCCATGGTCTCGCGCAATTGCTGGGCTGCCTCGCGGACCTCGCTTTGGGTCGTCGATGCAAACCGCACCACCTGCACGACGACGTCCGCATACTGCGCAAGGTAGCGTGTGTCGACCACAGGAAGCAGCGGCGGCGAGTCGAGGATGACCATGTCAAAGTCGCTTCGCGCTGCCTTGATCAGCAATCTGAACTCGCGGCTGTTCAGCAACTGGTCGGTCGGCTCCGTGCTGCGGCCGCCGGCAGTTATGACCTGAAGCGGGCTAAGTGGATCGAGCACCGGCTTGATCGGTTTGGAGTTGTTGGCCACGTCGCCGCGCAACAGTTCCAGAATCCCGACCTCGCTCGACACTCCCAGAAAGGTTTGCAGTGTCGGTTTGCGCATGTCGAAGTCGATCAGCAGCGTTTCCAGGCCTGTGGCCGCATACGTGCGTGCCAGCGACAGCGCCGTGGTCGATTTCCCTTCGGCGGGCAGGGCGGAACAGATCAGCACGATCCGCCCGCCACCAGCCAGGTCGCGCTTCTTTTCCAGATCACGCAGCGAGATATCGACGGCTGCACGCAGTTTGCGGAACGTTTCGGAATAGGGCGAAAGGGGCGCCGTCATGATAGCGTCGGAGAACACCGGTCTTTCCTTGGAAGCGGCCAGACTGGGTATTGTCACCGGAACTTTGGCCTGCAGGACGTTGCGCAACTGGCTGGCCGAGGTGACACCGCCGATGTAGTATTCGTTCAAGAAGGCCAACGCGACCCCGGCGGCCATCCCGGCAAAACCTGCGGCTACAAGCACCAGTTTCCATTTGGGCGAGGCCGCCCCCGTCGGCGGCAGAGCCTCGGACACAATCCGCGCATCGGCGATCTGGATGTTCGCCAAGGCGCCAAAGTCCTGAACCCGCGTCAGAATCTGCTGATATTGATTGCGCGCCACGCTTGCGCTTTGTTGCAGATCGAACAAGTCGGCCAGCATGGCTGATGAAAGATCGGATTTCAGCAGCGTTTCGCGCAAAGCATCGCGCGCCGCCGTCTCCTTTTCGCCAAGCAGACTGACCTCGTTGCGCAACCCACCCAGCACCAATTCCGATTTGGTGTTCAGGCTGGCCTCGATATCGATAAGGGCTGCCCGCAGATCCACGGCATCTGTCGATTCGGCCGCCACGGCCTGCAGGCGATCCTGCAGATCCTTGCGCTGCGCCACCAGCGCCGCAAGTGCCGCATCGCCCAGCGAGTTGGACACGCTGTTCCAGTCTTGCGATTGCAGCGCGCCCTGAGCTGCATTCAAGGTGCCCTGTAGCAAGGCTTGCGAGGCTTTGGCCGCCTCCATTTCGCGGCGCAAGTCTGCCACTTCGGCACTTCCGCTTTCAGCTTCCAGCCGGGCCAGATTGGTTTCGATGAACCCATTCAGGCGGTCTTCCGACGCGGCAAGCTCGGTCTGCGCGGTTTCGAGCTGTCTGCTTAGAACATCGCGGGCCACAATCGAGGCCTGGGTCTTGGCCGAGACCTGTCGCTCGATGTAAACCTGCGCGGTGGTGTTGGCCAGATCGGCTGCCCGCCTTGCGTCCGCCGAAGTGACGGAAACCGCAATCAGATAGGTCAAACCGCGCCGCCTCACATCAACGACACTGACGAATTTGCTCAAGACCGAACCAAGCAGCGCCTCGCCGGTCACGGCAGGCCGCTGCTTCAGCCCGAAGGCTGCCCGCAGCCGGTTGGACGAAAGATCAATCCCCAGCGCCAACCCGATCTTTTCTCGCCGCCCGATTTGCGGCCCGAACTCGGCGTCATTCACCAGACCTGCGCGCGCAATCACAGCAATTGCAGTGGCCGGTGATCTCAGGATTTCGACCTCGCCGTCGACATTGGCGCTCAGGATGGTGCTTTGCATCCCGTTGACCGCGTTGGGATCAAGAAGGTTGGTGTTGCCGGTGTCGATCTGGATCAGGGCGGTTGCCTGATACTTGGGCGTTGCCGTCAGCAAATAGGCGAAGGCGAGGCCGATCAGCAGGGCCATTGTCACGATGATCAGTCGTTTCTGCCGCCGCAGAATGGCGATCACTTCGTGGATGTCGATTTCTACAGGCTGCAAAGGCAAATTCTCCGGTTCTGCAACAATCGTAAGCGGATTTCGCATTTGGTCTAGCTAGTTCGAACCACAAGCAACGAAAAGAGCGAACTGCTATTCGGAAGTGGTATCGGGTATGGTCTGCTCTCATGGTGCAATTGCGTTGCTTTCGCCGAAGGATTTCTTGCCGGCAACAGCATGTGTGTCCGACGAAGAAACCCGGATGACCAAGGGCGCACCGCCAGAAAGCAGGCGCACCGCACTCAATACCCCAGACAAGTAAGCCCCCGTGTCTATTGCGATCTGGTCTGTCGAGATAACCGGGGCGTCAACGATGCTGTGACCATGTACCACTGTCAGCCCTGCGTTTGGATGAGCCGCACGTCGGCCCCGAAGCAAGGTCTCGCGCGGTTGCTTGCTCATCGGTGCGTCGGTCGTAGCGGCAGCATGAACGAGTACATAGCGGTCAAACGTAAACCCGTAGGGAAGGCGTTCCAGAAAGTCGCGGTGAGTCTGCGGTATATGGGCCTGCAGCATCTGGAGTAACCGTCGTTCCGAGAGTTCCGCCAGTTCTGTCGTGCCGATCTGCAATCCGTAGGACAAAAGCGTTTCAAAGCCTCCGAAGTCCAGCCAGCTTCGACCGCTTTTCGGGTTCTTCAAGAACGCGATCATCATGTCTTCGTGGTTGCCCAAGATGCAGTGCCGGGTCATTCCCGCCGGCGCGGCGTCAGTAAGATGATCCAGCAGAAAGGCGGTTTGCGGCCCCCGGTCCACTACGTCTCCCAACAGCACCACGACTGCTTCGCCCCCGAACAGGGCAGCGTCGTCCATGATCTTTTTTTCCAGCCTTCGATAAAGATCAGCACAGCCATGCAGGTCACCAACGGCGTAGACGGGCCTGCCCTTCGGATCAAGTGGCAGCAGTGTAACCAGATCGTCCACCAGACGGTTTGCAGGCCAGATGTTGCGGGTGGCTGCGAAAAGCCGGGACATGGTGCCGGATTTCCATCTCATTCCGCTTTGGCCACAACATCGGTTTCACCGCGATGGCGTGCAATTCCCAACGCAAGGATTGCCAGGAAAAGAAAGACGTTTGCCTGAATTTCCAGACTGAAATCACCCATAGAGTGCAGGCCCGCCGTAAGCATTGCTCCGATTGCGGCTGCGGGTGGCGCAATCAGGCTGGTTCGATGGCGGTAGTTCTGCAAGCACCTGCGTGCGATCATCGCCAACGCCACCAAAGGCAAGCTGCCCACCACCAGCCCAAGTTCAACCCACAGTGTCAGATATGTGTTGTGACCCAGGTTTACCTGTGCAGCGCTTGTCACGGGCAGAGTACGATAAAGTTCGAATGCCGGTGCAAAAGCGTCCCAGCCAAACCCGGTCAAGGGGCGGGCGGCAATCATGGTGAGCATTTGCCGATAGATATCCATCCGCCCCTCAGTATCACCCATCAAGAACAGCAACCGATCAACGACGCCACCGCCCACGAAGCCAAAGGTTGCGAAAAGGGCAAACACGACAAGTGCCGATGTCTGCGCGATCAGCCGAAACCAGCCGATGTCGCGGCGCGCTTGCATCAAAACGAAGGTAAGTATTCCCCCTGCCAAGCTTGACACCAGCCCAAGACGCGATTGTGTTGCCAAAAGCGCCAGCAGGATCAGGCCGACAAGCATCCCCAGTGCCATGGTCTCAATGCTGGAAACATTCAGAATGTTCGATTTACGGCTGGTACGGGTTTGTGGCCGGTCGCCCCTTTCCATTAATGTGGCGATGCCCAGGCAGAGGCCAAAGCCAAGAAAAGTCGCGAAAGAGTTACGGTTCACGAAGCCTGCGGTCGCGGCCCCCAGACTGAATTCCTTTTCGCCCCATGGGGCGGTGTCTCCCATGACTTTCAGCAGCACAAGTCCAAGTGCGGCATGCGCAGCCACCCCCAGAAACAAAACGAAATTGATCCGGCGAATACGGTCTGACTGGCTAGCGGTCTCCAGCATCAGCACGAAAAACAGACCAAAAATCACGCTGCGCAAAGCACCCACCAGACTGGTCGCAGGCACGATCGAAATCGTTACCAACGCTTGGGGAAGGGCTGCCGACACGGCATCGGGCAGATTGACCCAAGACGCGGGCAAAAGCGCGGCAACTGGCAAGGACTGCAACAGCGCAAACAGGGGAACCGGCAACACTACCAAGAGAATTCCGCGATAAAACTTCAACCTCAATGGTCGGTCAGATCCCGCGTTACGGCCTGATAGCATGTAGATTGCCGTGACAAGGCCAATGACCAGCCCCCAGACCATCCACCAGACCGGCCTATGACTGCCCAAGGGAAGCGGAGAAAGCAGGATGATGCCCAGCAAGATCAAGGCAAGCCGGTTGTTCATGCGCGAATAAGCGGGGTTGCTGATGATCGAGGGAGACCGGCGGCGGCGCTGGGTCGTCTTCACGGCACTGAACGACGGCTGTAATGTCATGTCAGGGGCTTCCTGCAACGGGCTGCGCGAGTTTTGCCGCTTGCTTCAAATCGGATAGAAACCGGTTTTGCGCGATGTTCGGCAATTCGGCGATTTTGGCTTCGATCAAAGCCCGACGATCCGGGTTTGCCACGTAATGTTTGGCGATAGCGGCTGAGCCGAAGCCGGTCGCCATCAGAAAGCTCAAATCCTGATCCAAAGCGTGCCGCGCAGCAGGATCGAGGCGGTTCAGGCGCTGCAGTCCCAGATCGGCCCGCCGAAGCGCTTGCCAGCCTTCCAACGGTGCAAAGGCCTGACCCCGAACCAGAGCGAGGTTGCTGGCCGCTTCATCTTTCAGTCCGGCGGCAGTCTGCGCTTGCACCAGATACCCCATCGCGACTGTTGGCGTCCAACTGGTCGCGCGTTGCGCGAAATCATTACAGCCAAGGAGGACATTCTTTTTGACATCAGACGGTTGCAACGCCATCTGCAGCGACGCCTGCAAAAGAATGCAGGCTTCCAGCACTTCGTTTTGTCCGGTCCAGGTCAGCGGCATCGCGACAGGTGCAATCTCGGGGCCTTCGGCAAGACGCGCAATCATGTCACCCGTCTTTAGCTGCGAAAAGATCGCGCCTGAGTACTCGTGAACCAGTACGAAGGCTGAACACCCTGTCACGATTGCTGATATAACCAACGCCGCCAAACGCATAGTCAACTTACCTTGTCTTGCATTCTTGCGGTTTCAAACGTGACAGTCGGCGGTTCTGTCACACAGAACCAATTTTTGCCGTAGTTTTCGAGGCCTTGCGGATTTCTTTTTAGTTTCGGCAACATATTGCTCGCCATGTCCACCAGGTGGTCTGTTGAGGCGGTTCCGCTCTTTACAATTACCGTAACGAGTGCATAAGATGAATAGTGTCAAGGTGTTTTTGAGGTGGGTAATGAACAGCTTCATACTGGCTTCGGTGGTCGGTGCATCGATGATGCTCGCTCCGGTCGTCCATGCCCAAGACACTCTTTTTGATGACGTCGACGCAGCGAACGTCAGCGTTGCCTGTGGCGGTGGCGATGCAGCAGCTTGTCTGGCGGCGATCAACCTGATTGTTGCGAACCTGCAAGCCGCCGGTTTGAGCGCTAGTGAGTTGAACATTCAACTTGCTGCGCTTGCCAGCACACTCGCTGACGTCGCCCGAGATAACCCGGTTGCGAGTGTTCTTTTGGCCACCAGTCAGGCTCTTCAGGCCGTCGCAAGCTCGTCTACAGATCCAGCGCAGCAAGCAGCAATTCTGACGTTGGCCACAGCGGTGGCGAGCGGTCAGGTTCCTGATCAGACAACGGTCCTTATGTCGACGACCCCGGTTAGCGGAGCCTGACCAAGGTTGATACGCGAATGTTCAGAAGCGTGAGGCGTTGTTGCACAATACGGCCGGCAGTTTATTAACATTGGGATTTCAATCGGTTAGATAGGGGTCATGAGCGTGCTTGCTACCCATGCGGCATGCAATGGTATTAACCAATGGTCCGATGGCCAGTGTTGCAAGGCCCGCCGATATTGCCGCTCTCAGCAGCAGGTTCAGGCGGTCAAGGTGCCCTTTGATGGACTTGGATGACAGACCGACTTTGTCATCCGGCAGGTCTTCGCCAGGCTGAGAAGTCTCTTCGGTCGGCCTTTCCACGTTCTTGGAGCTTTTGCCGTCGGAGGCGGGCAACTGTTTGAGCGTTACCTTTAAGAAGCGTCGGTGAATCTGTCTAACACCGGGGATGTACGACAGAGGCGGGGCTTGCCCCTATCCTGCGAGCTTGACGCTGTTGCACCTCGCGCGCCCAGCGCGGAGTGCTTTCTCGACGGGTGGCAAGCCACCCATTCGGCTAGTTACGATGGACTTATCGTCCCAAAAACAAACTAAGCCGCGCGGGTGAGCGCGCAGCTTAAGTGCTTGTTGTAGCAGATTTTTTGGCTCCGGCGGTAGGGATCGAACCTACGACCAATTGATTAACAGTCAACTGCTCTACCGCTGAGCTACGCCGGAACACGGGGGGGCATATAGCAAGAGGCCTCGGGGGCGGCAAGGGGCAAAAGCCGGGAAATGCGCGGCAAGGGTCAGATCAGATGAAAGACTGCGGTTGGATGCAGGATGGGATGGGCGCTGACCAGATTTCTGGTGGCAAGATCAACAAGATGGGCCAGGACATTCTGGGCGGCGGCGGGCAAAAGGTGCTGCGGAATATCGGTATAGACCGCGCGGGTCAGGTCGGGAACGGCCCTCGGACCCCGCTGCAGTTCGGCCAGCAGGGCAGCTTCGCGGGCCAGGCGGTGGGTGACTAGGTCGGCCAACCGTTGCGTGGGGTCGGCAACCGCGTCGCCGTGGCCGGGAAGCAGGCGGCTCCATCGCTGTTGCTGCAACCGGGCGAGTGAGGCCATGTAGGCCCTCATGTCTCCATCGGGCGGGGCCACCAGCGTTGTCGACCAGCCCATGACGTGGTCGCCGGAAAAGAGCGTGTCACCAAGAGCAAAGCACAGATGGCCACCAAGATGGCCGGGGGTGTGGATCGCGGCAAGTTCCCAGTCGGGGCCGGTGATGCGGTCCCCGTCGGCAATGCGGCGGTCGGGACGGAAGGCAAGGTCCAGCCCCTCGGTCGAGGGCGGCAGATCGGCGGCAAGGGCGGTCATCACGGGGCTGCGCCCATCGATTGCGGTGCCGTAGGCGAGCACCTCGGCCCCAGTCAGGGCGGCAAGGCGGGGCACAAGCGCAGAATGGTCGCGGTGGGCATGGGTGACAAGGATCGTGGTGATGCGCGCGCCGGTGGGAAGCGCGGTCAGGATCGCCTGCAGATGGTCGTCCAAGTCGGGGCCGGGGTCGATCACCGCAACCTCTGCCCCGCCGATCATCCAGGTATTCGTCCCCGACCCGGTCAGGGGCGAAGGATTGGCGGCCCGCAGGCAGCGGATGGGGGGGGCAATCCGGGGCCCGATCTGGAGGCCGGAACTCACCGGCACCCTCTGGCCAAGCGAGGGGCCGGGGGATAGTCTTGGCAACCATGGCAGTTTGGCAACATATCGTCCCCCGAAGTCTTTACGGCCGTGCGGCGCTGATCCTGCTGGCACCGATCGTCATCATCCAGCTGGTCTTTTCGGTCGAGTTCATCCAACGCCACTATGAAGACGTGACCCGGCAGATGACGCAAGGGGTGGCGATTGATCTGGAGTATCTGATCGCCGAGATCGAAGCAGCCGAAACTCCACAGGACGCCCTGTCCAGGGTGGGGCCAGTTGCGACCGCCCTTGGTGTGACGCTGACGCTGCCAGCCGGGGACCGCGCGCCAGTTGCGGACCTGACGCAGGTTCTGGACCTCTCGGGGCAAACCATCATCGACACCCTGCATTCGCAACTGCCGTCGTTGGCAGCGGCGGATGTCACGGATCCAGGCCGGGTGGTCCGCTTGCTCTTTGACACGCGCCACGGGCCGGTTCTGGCCGAGTTGAGCCGCAGGCGGATGTCGGCGACCAATCCGCATCAGCTTTTGGTTCTGATGGTCTTTACCTCGATCCTTATGGCGATCATCGCCTATGTTTTCCTGCGTAACCAGTTGCGCCCGATCACCAAACTGGCGCAGGCGGCCGAGGATTTCGGCAAGGGTCGGACGGTGTCCTACCGGCCACGCGGAGCACAAGAGGTGCGGGCGGCGGGCCGGGCGTTTCTGGACATGCGCGCCCGGATCGAGCGGCAGATCGAACAACGCACCCTGATGCTGTCGGGGGTCAGCCACGACCTGCGCACCCCCCTGACCCGGCTGCGGCTGGGGCTGGCCTTGCTGCCCGAGGATGCCGAAACCCGGTTGCTGCAGAAAGACGTTGCCGACATGGAGCGGATGGTCGAGGAATTCTTGGCTTTCGTCCGCGGAGACGCGATGGAAAGCCCAGAGCTGACCGATGTGGTGGCCTTGGTGACCGATGTTCTGGCACGCGCCGACAGCGGGGCGGTGCTGGCCGGGGTGACAGGTGGGACCGCTTTGGTGGCGCTGCGCCCTCAGGCCATCGCGCGGGCAGTCGAAAATCTGGTGTCGAATGCGCTGCGCTATGCCGCCAAGGTCGAGGTCCGGCTGGAGTTCATGGACCATTCCTTGCGCATTTCGGTCGACGATGACGGTCCCGGCATTCCCGCCGCTCAACGTGACGAGGCGCTGCGGCCGTTCACCCGGCTGGACCAGTCGCGTGATCCGAACCGGGGTGGTGGCGTCGGACTGGGGCTGTCGATTGCGGCTGACATCGCCCTTAGCCATGGCGGCGCGCTGCGGCTGGGCACCAGCGAACGGCTGGGCGGATTGCGGGTTGATCTGGTGATCGCCCGGTAGGATGGTTCAAGTCTTGCTTGAACCGACGTCAGCGAGAGGCACCGACCACCAGAATCCAGTGCAGCTTGCTGTCTGGGGCTGCGCTGACGGCGATCCCGATGCCGACCTCCTTGGCCTTGCGCAAAAGGATGTTGTCGCGGTGTTTCTCCGAATCCATCCACCATTCAACCGCCCGCGCGCCGCTGCCAAAGCCGCGGCCGGTGTTTTCGGCGGCGGCGCGGAACGCATAGCCCGCCTCGCGCAGCCGGGTTTTCAGCGTGCCCCCGTCCGAGGAGTCGTGGCTGATGGATTGGCGGTCTGCATTGTCGCAGGCCAGGCTTTGCGCCGCTTTGTCCAGTTTTGGCGACGGTCTGAGTGCTGAAAGTCCCTGCGCCTTGCGTTCGGCGTTCACGTTGGCCAACACCTCTGCCTGCTGGGCGGCGGCATCGTCGGGGACGTCGCAAGCAAAGCCGGGAGCTGCCAGCGAAAGCAGGGTCGTCGTCGCAACGACGGCAAGGCGGGAACGGGCGAGCATGGCCTTACTCCGGTTTGGCAAACCCAAATCTCGCACAAAAGTCCGGCGGGTTTTGGGCGGAATATGGCAATCCCGGGATGATTGCGCGGCCAATGGCCCTGGATTTCCACCTTAAGGCGAGAATCTGCCGATTGCACCGCCTCGGAAACGTTACTTTCCATTCCGGCGCCCTGCAGCAAGGATGCACGCGGACAGGGGGCGGGCATGCTTGACGGATTGATGCGCGAAGTGATCGACACGCCTTTGAACCGGGGGGGGCGGTGGCTGGCCTTGCGCGGGGCCTCGGCCGACATGGTAACGCTGGTCGGGCTGGGCTTTGGGCTCATTGCGGCGGCACTGTTGGTCGCGGGCTGGTCGGGCGTTCTGGTCGCGCTGCCGCTTTTGGCGAACCGTCTGGCCGACGGACTTGACGGTGCTGTGGCGCGGGCGCGGGGCAAGTCGGACTTTGGCGGCTATCTGGACATCACCTGCGATTTCGCATTTTACGGCGCGATCCCTTTGGCATTTGTGCTGGCGGACCCGGCGATGAACGGCGCGGCAGGGGCGTTCCTGCTGGCCAGCTTCTATCTCAACGGGGCGACGTTCCTTGGCTTTGCAATCCTGGCGGAAAAGCGCGGGCTGACCACAAGGTCGCGTGGCGAGAAGTCGCTGTATTTCACTGCCGGGTTGATGGAGGGGACCGAGACAATCGCAGTCTTTGTGGTCGTGGTCCTGTGGCCCCCTCTGTTCGTGCCATTGGCCTGGGTCTTTGGCGTCTTGTGCATCGTCACGGCCCTGGCGCGGGTGATCCTGGCGCGGCGGGTCTTTGACAAAGGCATTTAGTTTTCAGTCTTCCGCTGCAGCGCCAGAATGGTCATGACGATCACAAAGCCCATGGTGAAGATCGAAACCAGACCAAGCGATTGATAGATGTCCCGGAGGTTCCACACCTGACCTACGGCATCGGTGACGGTGCCGATGGTCGGGCCATAGGCAATGTAGGCGACAAACTCGGCAAAGAGGGCGGCGTAAAGGCCAAGGGACTGGGCCTGCGCAGTCTTGTCCGGCTGGACGACACCCGTTGCCTGATTGCGGTGAAGCCAGATCGCGAAGGCCGCAAAGATCGTGGCGACGCAAAGGAACCAGCCCGCAAAGTTGACGAAGGGCACGCCGAAATAGGCGCCGCCGTCATGCCAGATCCAGGCCTGACGCACCGTGGCACGCGCGGGGTCCATCGAGAGATCCCACATCACCATGACGAAGGACGCCACCAGAACCACCGGCCAGCCGTGGGATTGCTTGGGGGTCAAACCCTCGGTCAGGGTGCGCGCGATCTGCCAGGAGATGTAGCAGACGCTGAAATAGGCGGGCATGATCAACAGCGGCACGGTGCCAAGCTTTGGTCCGAGTATGTCGCTGTAATGATAGTTCCCGAAGGGGAATCCGGTGGCGATCGACAGGGATTCGTAGCTCCAGCTGATCAGGAAGGTCAGGGCAAAGAAGACGGCAAGGTTCTTCCAGCCGATCTGTCTGGGGGCGTGAAACAGGACGAAAAGCACTGCCAACAGGATTGAGAAGGCCGGAACGAAGGCCTCCAGCGCAGTTTCGGCAAGAAGCGGCTTTGCGGCGGCGAAAGCGGCGTAGATCGCGAGGATCGGCCAGATCAGTCGGTCCGTCATGGGTTGTCCTTTCGGGGGAGGGTTGCTAAGATGGGTGACAAATACGTCATGATGACAAGATCGTCAATATGAATAACTCCGAACCCATCGACCATCGAACCCGTGTTGCAGCCGAACGGCGGGCCCGGACGCGTGACCAGCTTTTGCTGGCCGGTTACCGGTTGGTGGCAGAACATGGGGCCGACGGTTTTTCCATCGACGATGTCGTCGTCGCGGCCGATGTCGCGCGCGGGACGTTCTACAAGTATTTCGCTACACCCGCCGAACTGGTCCGCGACGTGGCGGTGGCCTTGTCGAACGAGTTGATCCTGACCGTGGCCCAGCTTTTTCGCGGCGACGAGGATCCGGCCGAGCGCGCGGCAAAGGGAATGCGGGCGGTTCTGGGCTGGGTGCGGCAGGCACCTCAGCTTGGGGCCTTCATCACCCGCGCAGGCTGGCCGCATGCCGAACCGGGACATGCGTTCTTTGGCACGGTCGGCACGACCATTGATGCCGGGATTGCCAGCGGCCGCTTTGGCATTGCGCATCGCGAGATCGGCCTGGCGCTGGTCGGCGGGCTGAGCATCGGAGCGATGCACAGTCTGGCCACCAGCGACCTGCCGGATGATTTCCCTGAACTTGTCGCGGAAACGCTGCTGGTGGCGCTGCGCCTGGACCCGGCCGAGGCCGCACGGATCGCCCGCCTGCCGCTGGTTCTTCCCGCGCCTTTGCCCGGCGGACTGATCGCCCGGGGCATCGAGGCTGGTTGAACGACCTGCCCTTGCAGCCCCCGGCGCGCGATACTAAGACTCTGGCAAGCATCCGGCGAATATACATCGATCATCACGAGGCAGGTTTGACATGAGAGATCCGGTTTCCACATTCACCAACTTCATCATCCCGACCGTTGAAGAAACCAACGCGCGGGGTTCGATTCGCTATGACATCTTCTCGCGCCTCTTGAAGGAGCGGATCATTTTCGTCGCAGGTCCAGTGCATGACGAAATGGCGACCGTCATCGTGGCGCAGCTGTTGTTCCTTGAGGCGGAAAATCCGTCCAAGGAAATCTCGATGTACATCAACTCGCCCGGTGGCGTGGTGACATCCGGCATGTCGATCTATGACACGATGCAGTACATCAAGCCCAAGGTGTCGACGGTCTGCATCGGGCAGGCGGCGTCGATGGGGTCCCTGCTGCTGACCGCCGGTGAAAAGGGCATGCGGTTCAGCCTGCCGAACAGCCGGATCATGGTCCACCAGCCCTCGGGCGGCTATCAGGGGCAGGCGACCGACATCCTGATCCACGCCCGCGAGACCGAGCGTCTGAAGCAGGGA
>Ga0247839_1001977_pt1 | contig 31812 bp, 31 predicted proteins | sample LaCruzMarch2015__6_FD_192405 | JGI IMG/M metagenome (GOLD analysis project Ga0247839, IMG submission 192405) | Freshwater microbial communities from meromictic Lake La Cruz, Castile-La Mancha, Spain - LaCruzMarch2015_16m | ecosystem: Environmental > Aquatic > Freshwater > Lake | place: Spain... | reverse complement strand
CCAATCCCCCATGCAATATTTAAAGGATTGGTTAGCCAAAGGCAAAGAAAAGCTGGTAGCATGAAACCTAAGCTGATTGAAGGTGAAAAACAAGGGGAAGGTCAAATGAAAAGATGCCTAGTTGCTGCTATTGCTTGCCGAAATCAAGGCTCACGTCTTTATGGAAAACCAGTACAAAATTTAGATGTAGAAAATAGTACGCGTATTATTGATAATATTATTTCATGTTTGAAATTAATTAAATGTATCGACGAGATTATCTTGGGAGTCTCTGAGGGCGTTGAAAATGAAGTATTTATTCATATTGCGAAAGAAAAAGGTCTCCGGTATGTTGTTGGAGATGAAATAGATGTTTTATCGCGGCTTGTAGCATGCGGAGCTTTATCTAATGCAACTGATATTTTTCGAGTTACAAGCGAATCACCATTTCTATTTTTCGAGCCTGTAGAAGTGGCTTGGAAAATCCATCAAGATAACAAATCTGACGCAACCTTTATGGATGACGTGATTGACGGATGTGGCTTTGAAATTATCTCCTTACGAGCGCTCAAAGAGTCTCACGAAAGAGGGGGCGAGCAACACCGCTCCGAACTTTGTACGCTCTATATTCGAGAGCATCCAGAGGCGTATAAAATTATTAAACTCGAAGCGCCAACTATATTAGTTAGAAAAGACCTGAGATTAACAGTTGATAATCCTGAAGATTTGACGTTATGCAGGAGGGTGTATGCTCAATTTAAAGATCAGGCTCCGCTTATCTCAGTTGAAAAAATAGTGAGCTTTTTAGATGCCCACCCACATCTCATTGAATTGACCTATCCTTATACGGAGGTGGGTTATTCCACGATGTATCGCTAAGAATCCATAAAGCGTTTACTTTCTTCTTAAGAGATATGAAAAAGATTACTAACTTTAGTCGATCCAAAGAATTTTCCTCCCGAATCCATGACTTAATTCCAGGTGGATCACACACTTATTCAAAGGGCGATGATCAATTTCCTGTTAATGCGCCTTCAGCGATAGAGTATGGGAAAGGGGCTTATGTCTGGGACCTTGATGGGAATGAGTTTATTGACTGTAGCATGGGCTTAACCTCAGTTTGTATTGGGCATGGGTATGAGCCGGTTGCTCAGGCTGTATGCGAGGCGGCCTATAAAGGAACTAATTTTCAAAGGCCAGCCAGCCTTGAGTTGAAAGCTGCAGATGTATTTTTAGATACCGTGCAATCTGGTGATATGGTCAAGTTTGCGAAGAATGGCTCTACAGTAACCACTGCGGCTGTGAAGTTAGCGCGGGCCTATACCGGTCGAAATAAAGTCGCGATTGCTAAGGAGCATAATTTTTTTAGTTTTGATGACTGGTTTATCAGTACCACGCCATGCGATCTAGGAATTCCGGGGCAAGTGAGGTCAATGACTTCGCTCTTTAGCTATAACAATATAGAGTCGGTTGAGCTGTTACTAAAGAATGAAGGCAAAGATATTGCATGTTTAATCATGGAGCCAGTTAAATTCGACCCACCTAAGGATAATTTTTTACATAAAGTTGCTGATTTATGCAGGGAGCATGGCGTTCTTTTGATATTGGATGAAATGGTGTCTGGGTTTAAGTGGAGTATGACCGGCGCTCATAATTATTTTGGAGTCCAAGCGGATATGTCCACTTGGGGAAAAGGGATAGCCAATGGTTTTTCGGCCTGTGCATTAACTGGACGCGCTGAAATTATGGAGCTCGGCGGCATTAGGGCGGAGGGTAGTGACAAATTATTTTTGATTTCTTCTACTCACGGTGCAGAGTCTACTGGTCTTGCGGCAATGCTTGCAACTATAGAAGCTTTCAAAACTCATGACATGATCGAAAGTAATTGGGCAAGAGGGGGTGATTTAAAGCTGCGACTAGAACACATTATTAAAAATCATAATTTGGAACCTTTTCTTAAAATTATCGGTTATTCGTGTTTATTTGCAGTCTCTTGCTTAAATTCTCGAGGTCAGGCTGACGATTTTTACAGAACCTTAATGATGCAAGAAATGATTTCACGTGGAATTTTATTTCAAGGGTTGTTTTATCCTACGTGGTCTCATCAGAAAACTGAAATGGAGCACATAGCAATAGCATTTGATGAATCATGCGCTGTTTACAAGAGGGCAGTCGAAATTGGCAATACAGATTCCTTGTTGATTGGGCGTCCTGCTAAGCCCGTATTTCGTGCCAAGATTTAATTTCTTTTTTAATGATGAAGGTTCTATTTCGCGCAGATGCATCAAGGGAAATTGGGTCTGGGCATATTATGCGCTGCATAGTTTTGGCCGAAGAGTTAAAAAATCTAGGTGCTGAATGTATATTTGTTTGCCGTAACGGCAGCGGAAATTTGATTACTCAGATTCGCGATCAAGGTTTTTTTGTACACAGTATTTGCCTGCAGCACCAAGATGGTATAACAGTTCATCAAAGCAAAGAATGCAATGCAACCGCTTTATATATCTATTCCTATGATGAGAAGAGCGATGCCGAACAAACTAAATTCTTAGTAGCTGGCCAAATTTTTGATTGGGTTGTGGTTGATCACTACAGTTTAGGCGAAAATTGGGATGTACTGATCAGACCAGTTTGTAGAAAATTGATGGTGATAGATGATTTAGCGAACAGGCGCCATGATTGCGATCTATTACTTGACCAAAACTATTATAGAAAACCTCATAAGCGATATCAAAAATTAGTGCCAGAAAATTGTATTTGCTTGCTTGGGCCTGATTATGTACTTTTGAGGCGAGAATTTATTGAGGCCAAAGAGAATTTACGTATAAGGACGGGTGAAGTTAGAAGAGTCCTTGTTTTTTTAGGCGGAAGTGATCCAACCAATGAGACAAAAAAAATATTAATTGCATTAAAGCAGATGGCTCTAAATCGAATTGAAGTTGATGTTGTGGTTGGTGTCACTAATCCTCACCATGCCATAATCCAGGCAATGTGCAAAGAGATGGCTGGTGTAAATTTTTGCCAGAATATATCTAACATGGCTGAATTGATATCCGAGGCTGATATTGCGATCGGGGCTGGAGGCTCATCTATTTGGGAGAGATGTTATCTTGGGTTGCCATCAATTACATCCGTAGTGGCATCTAATCAGTTGGAGACAACAAGTGATGCTGCCTCTTTGGGTGCAATAGAGTATATGGGCCTTGCAGAAGCTCTTGATCCTGAGGATTATGCGACTGCAATCTCGAATTTTATTGAAAGTCCCGATTATCTAAAGTCAATGTCTGCTGCTGGAATGCAAATAGTAAATGGAGTTGGAACTAACGCCGTCATTGATGTTATGTTGAAGGCGTTGAAAAAAAAGACTCTTATTCCTGCTGCTTAAATCTAACTTTAGAAGATAAATATGAATGACTCACGGCTAAAAAAAAATCCTCTCGGATACTGGGAGATTGTTGACAAACCTTCATCAAAAGAATTGCAAGATTATTACGCAAAAAAATATTATCAAGAGGGCAAAGGGAGTTATGAGCTGGAGTACTCCGAGCAGGAGTTGGCTTATTTCAATGCCAAACTTGAACAACGTTGGGCTGTTCTCCAGAGATGTCTTAAATCATCTAAAAATGAGAGGCGATTCCTTGATGTTGGTTGTGGAGAGGGGTATGCGCTAGCATTCTTTCGTAAGCTTGGGTGGGTAGTTAAGGGGTTTGATTTTAGCTCTGCTGGTGTTGAGTCCAAAAATCTCAATTGTTTAGATGCCTTGGTGACTGGGGATATCTTTCAGCTTTTAGAAAATGAAATAAATGACAATAAGCAATACGATGTTATTTGGTTGCAGAATGTGTTGGAGCATGTTCTTGATCCATTGCATCTCCTCAGGTCACTTAAAAAGTTAGTTGCGCCTAACGGATTTTTAGTTATGACGGTGCCTAATGACTTTTCCGTTGCGCAGCAAGCAGCACTTTTACTAAATCATATCGATAGTCAGTTTTGGGTTGCTCCTCCTGACCATTTGAGTTATTTTGATCATTCAAGTTTAAGAAATATTGCAGAATCAACAAACTGGGAATGCGTCGAGATGCTTGGGGATTTTCCAATAGATTGGTTCTTATTTCACTCAAATTCAAATTATGTTCGCAATAAATCGACTGGTAAGACTGCTCATATTGCGCGCGTGGAAATTGAAAATATGATCCATGGGATGCCCCTGGAGGATGTTATTAATTTTTGGTCGGCTGCTGCAAAGCTCGGGTTAGGGCGAGATATCACTGCATTCCTTCGTAACACAGGGGCTGAAATTGTCTAGTGGAAAAACAGTTTTAGTAACCGGCGCCAATGGTTTCATTGGGCGTGAGGTGGTGAATGAATTAGAAATAGCTGGATGGGTCGTTACTAAAGCTATTCGTTCCAATCAAAAATCATTGGGGAAAGGTTTTATAGAGATCGATCTGAATGATCCTGCCTCATTGCTTTCATTGGCTAATGAGGTAAGATTCGATGCAATAGTTCATCTTGGCGCACATATCGGTTGGCATGGTAGCGCTGAAGCAGAAATGTATTCCCCCAATGTGTTGTCAACAAGCCTACTGTCTTTTTTGGCTGCCAAATGGAATTCTTTCCTTGTTTTTTCTTCAGCTGCTATAGTATGCGGCGTAAAGACTGAAAAAATTAGCATTAATTCGCCTATCATTCCCGATACCCCTTATGGGAAAAGTAAATATCTTGGCGAGCAGCTAATTGCCGCCTCAAATATCAGATCTTGTATTCTTCGAATTGCAGGCACTTTCGGGCCAAAAGGACCCACGCATTTGGGATTGAACCAAGCTATAGACTCTGGGATCCGTGGTGTATTGCCGGTGCAAACGGGCTCAGGAAAGGCTTTGAGGAATTATATTTACGTCAAAGATGTAGGTCGGTCTATAGTTTATGCCCTTGATCATCATGTTCAAGGAATTCATTTTCTAGCTGGTAGTGAGGTGCTATCTGTGGCACAGATGCTGGGAGAAGTTTGTGATATTTTTTTGCCTGGACAACAACCAGTCAGAAGGCATGGGCCAGAATCATCTGACCAGATCATTGAATCTTCTTACCAATTACCGCAAGCGCGTAGTTTCTATGATGCACTTCTAGATATCAAGAGTACATTGCAATGAAGCTTGGTTTGCTAGGGGATATTCACGGAAACGCTGAAGCGCTACGTGTGGTACTCGATGCAGCTTCATGTGCTAATGTTCAAAAATTACTTATTACTGGCGATTTAATAGGGTATTATTTTTCTCCACTACAGGTGGTTCAAATGCTCGATGAATGGGACACATTTATTGTGCGTGGAAATCATGAGGAGATGTTGAGGCTTGCCCATAAAGACCCCAGTTATTTGATGTCAGTAGATGCTCGCTACGGTAGTGGTCTTCGGTTGGCAATTGAACAGCTCGGTCCTGAGCAAATAGTGCGATTATGCGAACTAGAGCACCCGCTAAATATTGAATTTGACGGTATTAAAATTTTATTGTCTCACGGTTCACCGTGGGATTTGGATCAGTATATATATCCTAACGCCGACGACGCACTAATTGCAAAATGTGCCAATAGTGAGTGCGACCTAGTGGTGATGGGGCACACACATTACCCAATGCAAATCATGATTGGTGGTACTTGTCTTGTAAATCCTGGCTCAGTTGGACAACCCAGAAATAGGGACCCTGGGGCACATTGGGCGATTTTTGATACTGAAACACGTTCCATTGAATTTAGGTGTGAATCCTATGATGCGACTGATTTAATTAGGGAGTGCAAGCAAAGACATCCCAATTTACCTTATTTAGCCAATGTTCTGGAGCGTACATGAGTAGCGTAGTCTTAATTACAGGGATTGGTGGGGATATTTCTCAAGGTGTCGCCACTATTTTGCGTGAATGTCGAAAAGATCTATGTTTGATTGGGGTTGACGTGCATTTACAGCACGGAGGTAAGCTTTTCGTAGATTTTTATGAGACGATTCCGAGCGCATCTGATCCCGATTATTTAGTGGCCCTTGGATTAATAATAGAAAAATATCAGGTTGATATTTTTGTGCCAATGACTGAGCCCGAGTTGAGTATTCTTCAGCCTTTCTTTCACAGTATTTTTCCGAAGGTTAAGTGGATAACCGCTGGTGCGGAAGTTGTAGCTGCAGGGCTTGATAAGCTTGCCACTATAAAAGTATTGGAGCAGTTAGGGTTACCAGTTCCCTGGACTGTGTCGGTCAGTGATGGTGAGCCATTGGGATATCCCTGTATCTTAAAAAATAGGTATGGATCTGGATCCAGGGCGGTCTTCACGCTTCAAAATAGAGAGGACGCAACCTTCTTTAGCAAGCGTTACCCAGAGGCAATATATCAAGAAATGCTTGAGCCGCCCGATCGTGAAATAACGTGTGCAGTATATAGGCGCAACAATGGATTCGTATACAGTCTATTAATGCTGAGACGCCTAACGGGTGGGTTTACTGGATGGGCTAAGATAATTGATAATAAAGAAACCAGAGTAATGTGTGAGCAGATTGCTATCGGACTTAATCTAAGGGGCGCCATGAATATTCAATTGCGCCTAACAGATCAAGGTCCGCGAGTATTTGAAATTAATCCTAGATTTTCTTCTACAGTGTTAATGAGGCATCGACTCGGTTTTAACGATCTTCTTTGGGCTATAGAAGAGGCTGAAGGAAAAGAGGTTAGTTATTCGCCAGTTTCAGAGAATAAAATTATCGTGAGAATTCAAGAGGCTGCAATTTTTGATGAATAAAAAGAGTGAGGTTAATAAATGATAAATATTGCTGGAAGAAAGATTGGTCTCAACCAACCTCCTCTTGTAATTGCTGAAATGTCTGGAAATCATAATCAGTCGTTGAAGCGTGCCTTAGAGATAGTAGAAGCTGCAGCACGAGCTGGTGCCCATGCATTAAAGATTCAGACTTACACGCCAGATACCATGACACTTGATTTGGATGAGCGGGAATTTTGCATTACCGATAAGAATAGTCTGTGGCAAGGAAACTCACTCTATAAATTGTATGGAGAGGCAAGTACGCCTTGGGAGTGGCACCAGCCTATATTTGATAGGGCTCGGAAATTGGGAATGATACCTTTTAGCACCCCTTTTGATGGAACCTCGGTTGATTTTTTAGAGAGTTTGAATGTTCCATGTTACAAAATAGCTTCTTTTGAAAATACTGATCTACCTTTAATACGGAAGGTTGCTGCAACAGGTAAGCCAATGATTATTTCAACTGGCATGGCTTCAATTGCTGAGCTTGATGAGATGGTGCGTGCTGCTCGAGAAGCTGGGTGTAAGGAGTTGGTTTTACTTAAATGCACTAGTACATATCCGGCCACCCCTGAAAATACGAATTTGCTAACTATTCCTCATTTACAGGCTTTGTTTAATTGTGAGGTTGGACTGTCTGACCACACCATGGGAATAGGAGTCTCGGTAGCTAGTATTGCATTGGGTGCTTCAGTAATTGAAAAGCATTTCACTCTCAATAGGGGTGATGGCGGGGTAGATAGTACATTCTCAATGGAGCCTGATGAGATGTCTAGTTTAGTGATTGAATCTGAGCGAGCATGGAGAGCATTGGGCGTAATTAGTTATGGCCCTACGGAGGCTGAAAAGAAATCGCTTCAATATAGACGCTCTCTTTACATTGTAGAAGATATAGCAGCAGGTGAGGTATTAACAGAAAATAATTTACGAGCAATTCGCCCTGGATTTGGCCTTGCTCCAAAGTACTTCCAAGTGCTCCTTGGCAAAACAATTGCGAAAGATATTAAAAGAGGTACGGCTATGACCTGGGACCTGTTAGAAATATGATGCCTACTGAGATCTTGTCTTTTGATGGCGGGTATCTAAAGTCTTTGAATAGAGGCGATGCACATAAGGGTTATGTGAATGGTTTGAATGACCCTATTGTTAATTTTTACTTAGACGGAGTAAAGGAGGCCGTTCAAACACAAAAATCAGTAGAAAATTTCATAGTTGAAAATGCTAAAGAAAAAAATTGTGTGCTTTGGGGGATTTTTCTAAATAGCGCAAGCATTCATGTCGGCACGGTCAGGCTGCATGGGATTGAATATAGACATAAAACAGCCCATATAGGTATTTGCCTATTTGATAAAGCTTCCTGGGGTAAGGGGGTTGGAAGCAGCTCTATACGATTGGTTACTCAATGGGCAATAGATATATTGGGGCTGAGGTGGATTGAGGCGGGCATCTATTCGGAGAATATAGCCTCACAAAAAGCATTTATTACCGCTGGTTACCGTTGGAGTTTTGATGTATGCGGAAAGTATGTGTGCAATGGAATGCCAGCAGATGTGAAAGTGTATGTGGCCTCTAAGTCAAAATAAATATCCCACAATTAATGAAAAATATTTGTTTTAATTATGCAATTTAATTTCATTAATATTGTGCTTAGACGACTCTCAAGAACGAGAGCTTGCTTAATTATGCGTGGCTACAGATGTCTAAGAAGGTCTGGTCGGATCGGTGACATTGCTCTTATAAAAAAGAGCCTAACAACCCACTCACTAGGTATTAAAGATAAAGATTTTTCTGATTTGATATATGGATCGAGTGGGATTAAATCTGCCGAAGTAGTAACCCGCCAATACCTTTTACATCGACTGGCTGGGTTGGGTCTTAACAAGGCGATATTGTATAGTTTGGGAAAAAAGCAAGCTTTTATATGCTATCCGTTGCCAAGGGTTTGGCAGGAGATATTTAAGTCGAATGGGTTTAAAGTTTCAACTATTTTCTGCGATATTCTTTGGGGATATCAAGTCCTTTTGCATTGGGGGTACGGATTTTTAAAGATAATTAGCATTTTATTTTCTTGGCCTCGTACATCACAATCTTTCGATGAAGCCAAGGATGCAAGCCCATATATTTATTTTGAAAGCTTGGGCAGTGGAAACCTTCCAAATGTGGATGGAAAAACTAAAGATATTATTTCTTGGTATTTGCAATGGCCTGGCGCGCGAAATGACATAAAGTCGGCTAGACATAATGCAGAGACTGCTAATTCGGACTTAACTCTAGGGGATGTAAAGGTTTTATTTCAGCGAACCGCAGTACCAGATTTATGTGGCTTGATGACAAGGTTAAAATATTTTATATGGGGGGTATCTGCATCCGTTTTTTCTTTATTAGATCTTATCCGTGGTCGCTGGTGGCATGCGCTGTTGTTGAATCAAGCTGCAGTTATGGGGCAAGTTCATTTCATTAAACCCAACACATTAGCAAAAGAATATCTGTTTCATAATTCTGGCTGGATATATAAACCACTCTGGACTTATGAGGCTGAGGCCCTCGGATCAATAATTACTTTTTATTTTTATTCAACGAATTGTCAAAACTTCAAAAGGGACAATAAAGAAGCCTCAATTGCCTATGGCTGGGAGGCCATGAATTGGCCTAGATATTTAGTCTGGGATGATGGGCAAGCTAATTTTGTGAGAAATGTAGCTCTTAAGAAAGATGCAGAGATAATCGTGTGTGGGTCTATATGGTTCGAGGGGGGTGAATATGATCACCCACCTTTGATAAATAAAGCAATTGCAGTTTTTGATGTAACCCCGCGCCGCCATTCGCAATACTGCACATTGGGATTAGATATGGAATATTACATTCCTGATATCGTAAATTTATTTTGTAGTGACATAAGTGAGGTGATTAAAAGTAATAATTTATTCATGCTATGGAAAAAAAAGAGAGAAGTCGGATCATTAGCACATCCTCGCTACAGATATCAGTCAACGAAATTATCAAAAGATGGTCATGTAGTGTTAGTTGCTCCTGAAGTTGCTGCATTTAATGTAATTGAGGCCTGTATTGCTACCATCTCCATTCCATTTACATCAACAGCATTAATCGCAAGATCCTTGGGAAAGCCATCGATCTACTATGATTCTTCTGGTTTGCTTGATAGGGATGATGAAGCTGCGCATGGCATACCCATTCTGCAATCTAAAGAAGAGTTAGCCATTTGGCTCTCTCGGCTATAGAATTTTGGTGAATAGTGATTAATTTGGATATTCGGCAATTTAATAGCAATACTTGGGCTAAATCATCTGCGACAATTATCCATGAGGCTATTAAATCGATCCTTCAACAAAAAGGAGTTTGTAATATTTTACTTCCAGGGGGGAGGAGTGCTGAATCCCTTTATTTGGCATGGATTCAGTTGCCGGAATTTAAGCTTTTATCTGGGGTGAATATATATTTTTGTGATGAGCGTTGTGTGCCAAAGCATGATTCTCAAAGTAATTATCAATTGGCCTTCTCAATCTTATTCCATTCTTCTATTCCAAATGGGTTTCGTATTTTTCGTATTGAGGCTGAAGAACCTGATATAGAAAATGCAGCATTTAGATATGCTGACTTAATACCATTAGTTATAGACATAGCTATATTTGGCGTTGGAGAGGATGGCCATATTGCTTCATTATTTCCAGGTGATCCTGCAATTCATGAATTCTCTAGATTAGTAATGCCAGTTATTGGACCTAAAGCACCATTTCAGAGAATTTCCATTACCCCTCTAGTTATAAAAAAAATAGATAAAATTTTCATTTTAGTTAGTGGAGTATCTAAATCTACCGTATTAAAAAAGGCTATAAAAGACCATTATAATGTTAGTGAATACCCAGTAAGGCTATTAATTCATGGTACCTGGTTAATCGATTCAGAAATTATCATTCCTAATGACTAAAAAGACAGAGCTAATGCCAAGAGTGTTAATAACAACCGTACCTTTTGGCGCTAAAGATAGATCGCCAATCGCTAAATTGGAAGATGCTGGTATAGATTATGTCATCAACCCAATTGGACGCAAGCTTACGGAACAAGAGTTGGCAAAAATGATAGGTGAATTTGATGTATTAATAGCTGGCACTGAATGCATATCTGAGTCGGTATTTCAAAGGGCGAAAAATTTAAAATTTATCTCAAGGGTGGGAATTGGACTTGATAGTGTAGATTTAACTGCCGCGCAAGAAAGAGGTATTAAAGTTAGCTACACGCCTGATGCGCCAGCACCTGCAGTAGCCGAACTAACAGTAGGATTTATTTTTGCACTTCTTAGGTCTACCCATACTGCAAACTTGCAAATGCATCAAGGTAAATGGATGAGACATTTTGGAAGAAGAATTGGTGATGTAACTATTGGGATTATTGGGGCAGGTCGAATAGGCGGTAATGTCTTGCGCCTTCTTGCTGGATTTTCAGGGGCTCGAGTGCTAGTACATGATGTTAATCTGGGCATTAATATGCCAAACGTGGAAGGGTTTAAAAAAGTAAGTCTTGAAGAAATCTATAAACAAGCCGATTTAATTAGTTTGCATATTCCCCTAAATTCCCAAACTAAAAATATGATTAAGTCTGAGCAGCTTTATGCAATGAAAGAAGATGCCCTTTTGATAAACACCTCAAGAGGAGGAATTATTAACGAGAAAGATTTAATTGCAGTTTTAAATTCAGGCCATTTAGGAGGGGTTGCCATTGATGTATTTGAAACTGAGCCCTATATTGGGGGGCTATCAAAAATAGAGCGCTGCTTGCTTACCTCCCATATGGGGTCTATGTCTTTTGATTGTAGGGCTCGAATGGAAATAGAGGCCACTGACGAGGCAATTCGTTTTTTAAATGGGCAGACTTTGCAAAGTCTCGTGCCTATTGAAGAGTATGAAATGCAAAAACTAAGGAATTTGATGTGAAAAAGGTTTGCGTAATTGGCGGAGGCGGATTTTTAGGGTCTCATGTATGCGATCAATTAACTGATTCGGGTTATCGAGTTATTGTTTTTGATAAAAAAGAGTCGGTATGGAAAAACTCAAATCAAACGATGATTATTGGCGATGTCCTAGATCAGGCTGCCCTAGAAAATGCCATCGAAGGTTGTGAGGCAGTTTATAACTTTGCAGCAATAGCCGATTTAGACGATGCATTGAATAGGCCAATAGATACCGTCAAAGTAAATATTCTGGGAAATATCATGGCATTGGAGGCGTGCCGAAAATATAACGTTAAACGATTTGTATATGCAAGTACTGTTTACGTACATAGTCGGGAGGGTGGATTCTATAGATGCAGTAAACATGCTGCTGAGCAATTTGTTGAGGAGTATCAAGCGCGATACGGTCTTGATTTTACTATTCTTAGGTATGGCTCCCTCTATGGTCCTCGCTCCGATCATCATAATGGTTTGTGGAGAATCATTGCCAATGCTTTGAATAAAAAGCTCGTCTACTATGAAGGCAGCCCTGAAGCTATGCGGGAATACATTCATGTGGTAGATGCTGCAAGAGCGAGTGTTGCGATATTGGATAATGATTTTAAAAATGAGCATATAGTCTTAACTGGGCAAGAGCCGATGAGAGTTGCAGATTTGCTTAAAATGCTTGCTGAAATTTTGGGAATTTCGCAGTCGGTTGAGTTTAGAGAGTCTGACCATGCGGGCCATTACATAAGAACACCATACGCTTATCAAACAAGACTCGGACGTAAATACGTGCCTTCATTGCATGTTGATTTGGGCCAAGGGTTGCTTGAGATGATAGGCGAGATAAAAGCAAGCACTCAGACTAACGTTAATAACGATTGAATTAAAATACTATGCCGATTAAAGACTTTATTAAAAATTCCATTAAGCGCTTTGTTGAGATTCTTGGCCAGACTCGACCCGGAAAATATTTATTCGACCAAATAATTTCAAATGCCATGGGAGCAGTTATTCCCATCACTCATAATGGGGTGGAGTTAAGGCTGATAACACCTAATTCACTATGTGCTTGGAGGGCTAAAACTTTTTCAAATAAAGAACCTGAAACGTTAGAGTGGATAGACGCAATGCAAGACAATTCCATAATGTGGGATGTTGGGGCAAACGTAGGCTTATATTCCCTATATGCAGCAAAGAAAAAAAACTGTCGGGTATGGGCTTTTGAGCCCTCAATATTTAATCTTGAAACACTGGCAAGAAATATTTATGAGAATCAATTGACTAACCATATATGCATTGTTCCCCTACCTCTTAATACAAAATTCGGGCCAAGCTTTCTTCACATGTCTACCACCGAGTGGGGCGGTGCACTTTCTACGTTTGATAAGGGTTTTGGTTGGGATGGACATGATATTCACCAGGTTTTCGAATTCCAAACCTTTGGAATTTCAATGGATGATGGGATTAAAGTAATGGGCATGCCGCAGCCCGATTATATTAAGATGGACGTTGATGGTTTAGAGCATTTTATTTTAAAGGGCGGAGCTAATATGCTTTTACAAGTTAAGGGCATTCTTATAGAGGTTAATGATGACTTCACGGAGCAGTCTGAACAATGTGCATTTTTATTGAATCAGTCGGGATTGGTTTTGAAAGAGAAGCGAAACTCCGAAATGATTTCTAGCTCTACAACAGGATTTAGTAATTGCTTTAATCAAATTTGGGTGCGCCAATAAAAAATGATTTCTTTATTTTCTGAAAAAGAAATTATCTTTTGGGACTTTGATGGAGTCATTAAAGAATCAGATGTATGTAAAGCTACTGCGTTTGAAGAACTTTTTTTGCCGTATGGCCAAGATGTAGCTAAGCAGGTTAGAAAGCATCATAGCTTTAATGGTGGCATGTCTCGATTTGATAAGATTCCCATATATCTGAACTGGGCGGGTCTCATTGCTACCAAAGAATTAATAAATGAGTTCTGTAATAAGTTTTCAGAATTAGTTTATCGGGCGGTAATCAATTCCCCAGCTGTCCCTGGAGTAATTGAATATCTAAAAAATAATTATATGCAGCAATACTTCTTTCTTATTACCGCAACGCCACAGGTGGAAATAGAAAAAATTCTTGAAGAATTAAACCTAAGTCATTTTTTTCGCGGTATTTATGGATCTCCTTATTTAAAAAGTGACGCAGTATACGATACGATTATGCGCTTAAAAGTTGCCCCCAGCGCAGCATTAGTTGTTGGTGACTCTGAAGTTGATTATCAAGCAGCAATAAAAAATAATGTACCTTTTATATTGCGTCGAACGGAAGCAAATCAATACCTGCAAGAAAAATATATTGGACCTTCTTTTAATGGTTTAAGTGAATGAATAAACTAGAAAGCATTGCAAAAATACGCAATAAGCTGTTATTAAGGGGCTTTTCAATTGGAAGTTGGATCCAAATTCCACATGCTTCGGTAGCGGAAGTTATGGGTCAATCTGGCTACGACTGGGTTGCTGTAGATCTTGAGCATGGAAGTATTTCTACCGATCAGTTACCTGATCTATTTCGCGCGCTAGAACTCGGGGATACTCTACCTCTGGCTCGACTTGCGGAGGGCACATCAAAAGATTGTAAGCAGGCGTTAGATGCTGGAGCGGCTGGGGTGATAGTCCCAATGATTGAATCATCCGAGCATCTTTTGCGCATTAGAGATGCCTGTCGTTGGCCGCCGGCTGGAAATCGGGGCGTTGGATTTTCTCGAGCAAATTTATTCGGTAGAAACTTTGATAAATATTCTTCTGAAGCGCAGGCGCCAATTTTAGTTGCAATGATTGAGCACCATCGCGCTCTAAAGAAGTTGGATAAAATTCTTAAGGTGGATGGCTTAGACGCTATTTTAATCGGACCTTATGATTTTTCTGCGTCAATGGGGCTAACGGCGATGTTTGATCACCCTGATTTTATTGCCTCCATAGCAAAGATTCGAGAACTCTGCCATCAGAATTTAGTCCCCTGTGGAATGCATATTGTAGATCCCAGCCCACGAGACTTAAGGGCTGGAATTGATGGGGGCTATCAATTCATTGCGTATTCTATCGACTCTGTTTTCTTAAATAAAGGTTGCATCAATCCAGCAATAGGGCCCTCATGAAAGAGTTTGATATTAGACCGAGGTTGGTATTTGAGGAGTACCTCAGGTTAGCAGCATATGATGCTGACTTATATTTTCGCGAGTCAGTTAGATCGGATCTAATGTGCCCTGCTTGTAATTCTAAGGGGCTAGATTCTTTTCAAAAGCATAGTTTTAATTATCAAGAATGCCTATCCTGCCAAACTTTATATGTCAGCCCTCGGCCGCCAGCCAGTGATTTCTTTAAATATTACCAGGAGTCTGCGTCTGCAAACTACTTTGCCACCACTTTTTATAAGAGTACTGAGGTTGCTCGGCGTGAGAGATTGTGGCGCCCAAAGGCTGAGATGGTGTTTGATATATTGCATAAAAGAAATGCTGATAATAGCAATGTTGTAGATATTGGTGGCGGCTATGGTATTTTTGCTGAAGAATATTACCGGCTAACAAAAAATTCGGTCGCAGTAATTGAGCCGGGTCCTGAGTCGGCTAAGATTTGCAGGGAAAAAGGGTTAAGAGTAATTCAGGGGTTCTTGGAGGAGGTTAAAGAAAGTGAGCTTCCTAAAGGACCTAGAGCATTTGTTAGTTTTGAGCTTTTTGAGCATTTACATGACTGCAATCTCTTCTTGCGGCACCTACGATCATTAATGAATCCTGGTGACCTTTTTATTTTTACCACCCTCTCTGGCATGGGGGTTGATATTCAAGCACTTTGGAGCGAGTCAAATTCAATTTCACTTCAACATTTGAATTTTTTCAATCCAAAATCTGCTGAGATACTATTGGAGCGTAATGGATTTGAAATAATTTCCATTGAAACCCCTGGTAAATTAGATTTAGATATCCTGCGCAATAATAGCAGCCTTATCTCGGATCGCTTTTGGAAGAATTTTATCTTGCAAGTTAGCGAAGAAAATCAAAATAAATGGCAGGAATTCATATCCTTAAATGGCTTTAGTTCACATATGTGGGTTGTTTGCCAGCGCCCATGGGATAGCAATGAAAGCATGAATAAATAATTAGGAGGTAACATGGCTTTACCGGAAGAGTGCCCTTTGTGTGGGGCTGATAGAAAAATGCAAAGTATAGTAACCCCTCATGTTTCTGGCCAAATTGGGAGATGTGGGAACGGCTTCTTTTATTGTGAAGCTTGTCAGGTTCGCTATCAATATCCCGGTCTGACCCCCGAAGAGGAAATGGAGTTCTATGCGGCTGAATTTGAAAGGTTTATGTCTCACCGCTCTGGGAGTGATGGTGGATGGCTTAAGGCAGAAGATCATGTGAAGGCAAATCAAGCTACTGTTGAGCGTCGAATGAGGTATTTATTGCCAAATTTTGGCGATAAATTGGATGTATTGGAAATAGGTTGCTCTTCAGGTTTTATGCTCTACCCATTGATGGCTGCAGGCCATGTTTGTCATGGTATTGAGCCTTCAGGAGCATTTGGCGAGTTTGTGAGAAATCATGGTGTAGAAGTATTTGAATCCATGGAGCACTTGTCTATCTCTAAACCGTCCATAAGCTATGACCTAATCATGCATTTCTTTGTTCTCGAGCATATTTCTGATCCCGTGACTTTTCTTAGGCATCAACTCGATATCCTGAGGCCGGGTGGAAAAATCATCTTTGAAATTCCTAATGCAGCAGATCCATTAGCCTCGCTATATGACATTCCAGCTTTTGAAAGATTTTATTGGTCCAAGGCTCATCCTTGGTATTTTAATGAGCATTCATTGGCTTACCTAATAGATAAGCTCGACGTAGACTACAAGGTAATTCGTGAACAACGCTACGATATCTCTAATCATATTGTGTGGGCTAGGGATGGTGTGCCAGGTGGAATGAATCGATTTTCAAATATTCTTGGTGCGGAACTCAACGAAATGTATAAAAAGACGCTAATTGATAGCGGCTATTGCGATACTTTAGTCTGCATTTTAGAAAAAGATGATTAAAGAATGGAAAAGATTTTAATAACAGGAGTTGCTGGATTTATAGCATCCCATATTTCTAGACGTTTTTTATCTGAGGGTTATAGGGTAGTTGGTGTTGATGACTTATCCACGGGGCTGATTGAAGCGATCCCGGATGGTGTGGATTTTATCCAGGGTGATTTAGCCTTACCTTCAACTATTGCTAAATTACCTAAAAACTGTAGCAAGGTACTACATCTTGCTGGACAATCTTCTGGGGAAATAAGTTTTGATGATCCAGCAACCGACTTGCAAAAAAATACAATTTCTACTATTAACTTAATTCAATATGGCATTCAAAATAAAATTGAGCGTTTTGTATATGCAAGTTCAATGTCTGTCTACGGGGCGGCACCTGATGCGCCTATCAGCGAAGATTATGAATGCAGGCCCTTATCTTGTTATGGCATAGGAAAGAGAGCGTCTGAAGAGTATTTACGCATTTATCAAGATAAGATGCCGTCAGTTTCAATGCGTATGTTTAATGTATATGGACCGGGCCAGAATTTGAGCAACCTTCGACAGGGAATGGTGAGTATTTATTTAGCGCAGGCATTGACCGAGGGGGTAATAGAGGTTAAGGGTGGGGGTGATCGTTTTAGAGATTTTATTTTTATTGACGACGTAGTTGAAGCTTGGTTTCGCGCGACTACTTTTTCATCGACCATTGGAAAAACTCTAAATATAGGAACAGGCATAAAAACCACAGTCAGTTCGTTACTTGGTGATATATGTACAATAATTCCCAATTCGCATTACTTTATAACTGATACGACACAAGGGGATCAGGCTGGAATTTATGCAAATACCAATTCTCTTTTAGAGTTAACTCAGATGGAGAAATTCGTGCCTCTAAAAATTGGATTGAAAATATTTGCTGATTGGGCTTTAAAACAGGAACTTTGAATAGTTATTAAAATTGAGGGTTAAATGAACATTTTAGCTATAATTCCCGCTCGCATGGGTAGCAGCCGATTCCCCGGAAAGCCAATGGCTCATATTTTTGGAAAGCCAATGATCGGTCACGTATACGAGCGGGTCTCAAAAGCAGGCTGCCTATCAATGACGGCTGTTGCCACTTGCGACCAAGAAATTTATGACTACATCATATCGATTGGTGGCAATGCTGTAATGACGGCCAATACATACGAACGTGCATCAGATAGATGTGCCGAGGCTTTGTTAAAGTTGGAGAAGAAAAACAGCGTTCGCTATGACATTGTTGTCATGGTTCAGGGAGATGAGCCCATGACGCATCCAAACATGATTGATGAGGCTGTACAGCCGATGCTTGATGATTTAACTATTCAAGTGACAAATTTGCTTGGAAAAATCAAGGACATAGCCGAATTTGAGGACAAAAACTGTATCAAGGTCGTATGCGATCTCAATGGAAATGCTATGTACTTCTCTCGAGAGGCGATTCCAACTCGCTCTAGGATAGGTACGGCGGAAATGGGTAAACAAGTTTGTGTTATCCCATTTAGAAGGGATTATCTACTGGAATATACAAAATTAGAACCAACCCCACTCGAGATAATCGAATCCGTTGACATGATGCGTATTTTAGAGCATGGAATGAAGGTTCGCATGGTGCCAACAACCTACAACACACAATCGGTGGATACGCCCGCAGACCTAGAGAAGGTAACAGCCCTAATGAATAAGAGTAATGTCTAATTTCTCGAAATGTAGTGGTTTATTTGGGCAAAAAGATTTATTTATTTGGGATGGAGTTGGAGCGGCCCCCGATAGGGGTTGTATCTCCATATATTGGCAAGAGTATCCTGAGGTGCATAGTGAAACTGTTTTCTCTATAGTTGACTTGGTAGAGAATAATTCAGATGAGTTGAGGTCTAGGTACTTGTCGTGGATCTATCATTTAGGTGAATTTAAGGTTGATGGGAAAAGTATCAAAGAGCATTTGACGCTAAGTACAGGATTCAGTTACTGGTGGGCAGGTTCGTTTGCACAAAAATTTAATTTTCTAAACACCTCGCCTATCAATAATGCAATTAAAATTTTAGGGTTAGAGGACTTCCTTAATACAAATAATTTTATAAGAATAATTCTTGTATCAAATAGCGATCGTTTAGCAGATTGCATAAAAAGTATTTGTGACTCAAAAAATTTACATTTTGAATTTGAGAAAATAAAGCCATCAGATTCAAAAAAAAGTTTGAAGCAATTTACTCTAGAATCTTTGCCAGAGCCTGTAAAGGCTTTAATTTATCTTTTGAGATATGTGGTGAACACAATTCCGCTTTACTTCGTTCGATCTCAAAAAAGATCAAGTGATTTTGGTGAGATAACTTTTTTTGATATTTTTGTACACCTAGATGCGAATGCAGCAAGGCGGGGTATTTTCAAGTCCAACTATTGGACAAAACTCGTAGATTTACTCAGCGAATCGAATATTAGATGTAATTGGGCGCATATTTTTTATAGACATAATCTAACACCATCAATTGAGCGGGCTAGTAAATTGGCGGAGAATTTTAACGTTAATAAATTACAGAACCATTTAATGCTGGAGCGACCCTTGGGTCTAAAAAATCTTATACAGATTACTCAGAATTATATTACCTTGTATAGATCTTTTAAAAAATTAAAGAATCTTTGTCGGGTTCGGCTTAAGGCGTCTAATGCCTATTTATGGCCATTGTTTGAGAAGGAGTGGAAGGGTTCTCTGCGCGGAATTTCGGCTATAGATACTTGCATAAAGTTAACATTATTTACTGAAATGTTTAGAGATATACCTACGCAGAGAATTGGTATATACATAGCTGAAAATCAACCATGGGAATTGGCCCTCATTCATGCCTGGAGAGCGCAAGGGCATCGAACATTGATTGGGGTTCCACACACAATAGTTAGACATTGGGATCTGCGTTATTTTCACGATCCTAGAAGCTTTGTTGACAAAAATCCCGCAAGTTTTCCAATGGCAGATGCTTTGGCTGTCAATGGGCCTGCAGCTTATTCAACCCTCGCTACCGCTGGTTTTCCAACAACACAACTTTTTGAAGTTGAGGCGCTTCGATTTCTATATCTAAATGAGATGCCGAAATATGAGATATCTTCCAATAGGATGGGCACGCTAAGAATTTTGGTCTGCGGGGATTTTTTGGAGAAAAATAACCATCAAATGATTTCATGGCTTGATTCTGCTTGCAGGAACTTACCTCTAGATACTGATTATGTTATTAAACCTCATCCAGCATGCCCTATAAAACTTCAAGAATACTCAAGAGATAAATTTAAACTATGCAACAGGCCTTTGGAAGAATTGTTTATGAAATGTGATGTTGTGCTTACTAGCAATGCAACTTCAGCGTCAATAGGCGCATATATTTCTGGATTAGATGTTATTCAAATTTTAGACGGCAATTCATTTAATTTAAGTCCACTCAGAGGTTTTGGAAATGTAGTGTACGTAAAAAATGCAAAGGATTTACTTAATTCATTAAATCAACTAAGTCATAAAAAGCGAGTCAATTTAAATGCAAAATCTTATTTTTATCTAAATGAGGATTTGAGGGGTTGGAGTGCTCTATTGGGCATTTAGTTGTGGCGAATGGAATAAGATGATATTAAAAATATACAATATAAATAATGCAGAAAAGATATTTTTATCTTGCTATGTAAAAACAAACATTTTATTAATTTTAGTATCAACCTATGGTTTTTACTCGGGCGCTGGATTTCTCGCTACTACCTCAGGAATTTTTTATTTAACAATATCCTTAGTATTAACATTAAATAAAAGATTTATTGATAATCCTTTTTCTATCTTATTTTGCTTTAGCAGTCTAATTTTTTTTAATATTCCAGCGACCTTCATCCTGGTGGAGGGGGGCAATTATATATTTGGCGATGGATTAGCTACAGTGCCTTATCTTTTTGGTGATTATGCTCAAAATCTATGGCTGGGATTTTTATATCTATCTATACTTTGGGCCTCTATATGGGCTGGTCTAGTTTCTATAGACTATAAAAAAATTGAAATTAGACAACTTAGTCTGTCAAAAATTAGCAATACACGAATTATATTTTTGGGATTTATTGTTTTAATTATTACTTGGATTGATAGCCAAAGTATTATGGAGGGCTATCTGGAGAAAGCAGAAAAGTTATTTAATATATCTGCATTTATATTATTTGATCAAGCATATTTACTGCTTGCAGGAATTATTATTTATTTCAAAATAAATGATTTGGAATTAGTGAAAAATTATAGAAATATAATTAATTCAGGATCAACAATATTTTTATGTTTTGTAATGCTAAGCTTTTTGAGTGGTAGTAAGGGTGCAATTTTAATAATATTTATTTTTTTTATATTAATTCCATTTTCATTTTCTAGGCATTATTCCGTGGGTTATGTTGTCGGGCCTTCGATTATTACCTCTGTCTTACTATTAATTTTTTCGCCAATAATTTTTTATCTGGCGTTATTACAGCGGATTAATCTAGCTGGTGGTATAGTGCCTACATTGGGCACGTATCTTTCTGGAGTATCCGCTATAGACATGGATGTAGCCAATACAGCATTAAAGCAAATGTTATATCGACTTTCATGGGGTGGGGTAGATAGGTTCATACTATTATTTCAGTCATTTATATTCGAAGATTTTAATTTTTCATTTGTAAGTCATTTCCTAACATATTTAGGCAAAAATACGTTAAATTTATTGTTACCTGGCACACCCTTTTCCGAGGCCTATTACCCCTCTTCTCAATTCTTTTCGGAAGTTTTATCAAAGAATCTTATTTCAAGTGATGGCGATTATATTCAATTAATGACCTCATTAAACACGCAGGCATATACAATATTTGGAATTTTTATTATTTTATTTGGCATTATTGCGCCAATTTTTCTATATATTTTCACTTTATTTTTAGTATTTGTATTTAATAGAATTAATAGTGTATTTATAAGGGTTTCAATCTTATATTTTTGGATGATGTCTTTATCGTCTTATGGCATTGAGGTGGTGATTGGAAATAGTGCCCATGTATACTTGAGCATTTGGCTGATGTACATGCTGATTGGTAAACACAATAAATTTAATTTAACTTTATTGTGGAAAAAATCAGAACTCTAAAATATGGCAATTAAATGACTGGTTACGAGCGAGGCAATAGTATTACTGCGGTAATACCTACGCGTAATAGGCCACAAGATCTTATTACTGCCGTTAAATCTATCTCCGTTCAAACGCGTCTCCCTGACGAATTATTAATTGTTGATCAAAGTTTGGGTGATGAATCTTATGATCTAGTTAATTCATATATGCTGGAATTTGCTAGTATTAAGTTGACATATGTTCATGACAGTTCAATATTGGGGTTGGTTGATGCGAAACGGGTAGCTGTAGATAGGGCCGATGGGGATATTATCTGTTTTCTTGAGGATGATGTTGTCTTGGAGTTAGACTTTATTGAGAAAATCATGCTAGGGTTTGCTGCTAAGCCTAATATGTTAGGCTGTAGCGGTGTGATTACAAATCCACCTAATCAAACTTTCCTTTATAAATTCCTATTTAATTTATTTCACCGTGGGATATTTAGGGATGTTCGCGTTAGCTTATATGGTAATTTGAATTCTCAATCTGATTTTATTAGAAGTAATATGCTGTCTGGTGGCCTATCAGCTTGGCGGGCTGAGGTTTTTAAAGTGATTAAATTTGATGTTAAAAATCACTTCCATATGTTTGAAGATATAGATTTTTCAACTAGAGCCGATGAGTATTTTGGTCCACAGTTTTATATAAACCCAAAAGCCCGTCTTGCGCATAATTGCTCTTCAATTAATCGGGCCGTTCTCGGTGAGCTGCAAAGACGCAAGTTAACTGAATGTATTATTTATTATAAAAAACGTAAACATTTACCACATGCAACTATCTCTTTTTTATGGCTATTAGTTGGCATGATGTTTAAAGCTGCATTCCAATCTTTTTCTGAATTTAATTTAGGCCCCATTAAAGGCTATTTTTCTGGTGTAAAGAATGGGCTGTTAACAAAATTAGTTTTCTAAAATTTCACTTCTAAATACCAAGATTTCAAGTAGCCTTAATCTATCGATTGGCATATTTGAAGTCCATGTTTTATTTGGCTAGAGTTCTGTTTGTGCACAATGTGCGACTCTCTGAGATTTTCTTTTGATTTATATCACATGTGATTAATATTTAGCAGGTTTCTTTAATGTCAATACTATGCGTTACAGGTCCCTCTGGATTTATTGGCAAGGCGTTGGTAGAGCGTCTATCAAGCGCAGAATCATGTATTCGTTTGTTGAGTAGGCGGGATATTTTGAGTGTTGATTGTTTAGAGCGCTTTCGTGGGGACTTATCTGATCCAGCAACTTCTTTCGATGCTTTTCTTGCTGGTGTTGATGTCATTTATCACTGTGCTGGCGAGATTGTAGATATAGATGCCATGAGACCCTTGCATGTTGATGGCACTGCTCGATTGGTGAATGCCGTTCTTGATGAGATTAAGAGGAGCAACAAACCAATTCATTGGGTTCAACTCAGCAGTGTTGGTGCCTATGGACCCCCAGAAGGTTATGTTGGAAAGCGTAGAGTTATTAATGAAAGTAGCGAGGTTCGCCCATGCGGAGAGTATGAGGTTACAAAAACACTTTCAGATGAGCTGGTGATTCAGGCGTCGAAAAATAATCCATTATTTACTTACACTATTTTACGCCCATCCAATGTCATAGGAAAAAATATGACTAATAGATCTTTGCAGTCTCTTATTGGCGCGGTAAGGAATAGGTATTTTTTTTATGTCGGCGGAAAATCTGCGATTACTAATTATATCCATGTCGATGATGTTGTGTCGGCATTGATGCTATGTGGATTTGATGCTCGCGCGAAAGGAGAAATTTTCAACTTATCAAACGATTGTTTATTGAAGGATCTTATTAGATCGATAGAGATTTCACTTAATTTGAGATTTACTAAGTTATGCGTTCCAGAGATTCCATTGCGTATACTAGTTTCCATAATCTCTAATTTTGTAAATATTCCCTTAACGTCCAGCCGAATTGATGCCCTTGTTAATAAAACTTACTATCCAATTGGGCGCATCTCTTGGGTTTTGGGGTTTACTCCTCAATATGCTATTCCAGAGGTGGTGCCTCATATGTTTAATGTTGGATTGAAAACCTCGGTTCGTAAGAAAATTTGTATTGTCGCTACTGTTCCGTATGCGTTAAATATGTTTATGCGGCCTCATATTGAGAGACTTGCTCTGGAGCATGACCTAACGCTAATCTCAAACTGCGATATTTGGGGCGTTTCCGGATTAATATCTGAAAACGTACGTTTTATAAGCGTTAAGATTGATCGTAAGATATCAATTTGGCAGGATTTTCATTCGCTAATTGCTTTATTTAGAATTTTCAGAAATGAAAAATTCGATGTTGTGCATTCACTAACGCCTAAAGCAGGCTTACTGGCCATGTTTTCTGCTTGGATGGCTGGGGTACCAATTCGAATACATATTTTTACCGGCCAAGTTTGGGCTAATAAATTTGGATTTAGGCGTAACCTTCTCAAGGTATGCGACGTTATTCTTTCACGTTGTTCTACAAACTTACTTGCAGATAGCAATTCTCAAAAATTATTTTTAGTCGAGCAAAAAATCTCCCCATTGGAAAAAATTAAAGTATTAGGGGAGGGCTCTGTTTGTGGAGTAGATTTAATTCGGTTTAAGCCTAACTTATCCATCCGTTTAAGTTTGCGCGTACAGTTGGATATTCCACGGGATGCAATTGTTTACCTTTTTGTCGGCCGTTTAAACGAGGACAAAGGTATCCTGGATCTGGTGGCGGCATTTGGGCGTCTGGCGAATGAAGATGCAAATATACATTTGCTCGTGGTCGGGCCTGATGAGGAGGGGATATATCCTCGAATGATTAAAATGTTAGCCGGCTACTCGTCACAACTTCATTGCGTTGGCTATTCCGAAAAGCCGGAGGAGTATATGGCTTGTGCGGACATACTTTGTTTGCCAAGCTATAGGGAGGGCTTTGGGTCGGTAGTTGTAGAGGCGGGTGCTGTTGGTTTACCAGCTATAGCGTCAAATATATATGGCTTGCAAGATGCTGTCATTAACGGCCAGACAGGTATTTTGCATCAACCTAAAAATATTGATGAAATAACTGCGGCAATGAGGGCGCTTGGCAAAGATTCGGTATTGCGTAATAAAATGGGTCAGCTGGCTAAAAGTAGGGTGCAGGCTTGTTTTTCAACATCTGCGCTTGCTAATGAGATGCGAAATTACTACATGTCATTATTGGGTGGTGGTCTTAGATGAAGCAAGATAAGATCTCAATCACGGGCGCCAATGGATTTATTGGTCGCGATCTATGTAAGTCATTAATTCTCGATGGTGTCGATATAACTCAAGTTGTTCGTAAGGCAACCAGGAGCAGTGAAGTTCAAATTGGAAGTTTTTCATCTGAAACAGATTGGACTCAGGCTTTGGATGGGTGTAAGGTAATTTTTCATTTGACCGCGCGAGCCCATTTATTAAATGAGGTCTGTATGGATCCGCTTGCTGCTTTTCGTACCATCAATGTTGACGCTTCAATCAATCTAGCAACGCAAGCAGCGAAAATAGGTGTTAAGAGGTTTGTATTTATTAGCTTCATTGGCGTTAATGGGATAGAAACTTTTTCAATGCCATTTACATAAATAACCCCACCTAATCCACATTCAGATTTTGCATTATCAAAAATTTTTAACGCAGGTATTCCATTGCCCTTGGGGGCATTAATAATAAGAGGTCAAGGATTTCTTTGGAAAGTACTGTAAGTTTTCTTAAGTTTCGTGGAGATGCTAAAGAGGCAGCCAATCAAACATTTTTGATCGCTGATGAACCGGATTTATCCATATCGGAACTAATTGATCTATTGAGTTTTGGGATGGGGAAAGAGAATCATCTTTTTTCGATTCACCCAAAATTCTTAAGATGTTAGCTAAATTAATTAGCAAAGAGTATATGTATACACAACTTGTTTCATCGCTGCAGGTTGATGCATCTAAAGCAAAATCCTTATTCGTGGACATCGTCTATTGCTTCAGAAAGGGCTGTTATTTTGACTGGAAAAAGGTATGTTTGTAAAACGATTCTTTGATTTCTTTTTAGCATTTTTGTGCCTAGCCATTTTTGCCTTACCTATGGCTATTATTTCGCTAGCTATAAAATTCTCCTCAAGAGGGGATGTTATCTACTGGTCGGATAGGGTTGGTAGGGCTAATGCGATTTTCAGAATGCCTAAATTTCGAACAATGTATATTGGAGCGCCTGTTATTGCAACACACCTCCTTTCTGACTCTGGTCAATACTTAACGTATATAGGTTCATTTTTACGACAATCGAGCTTAGATGAATTACCACAACTATGGAGTATATTGATTGGCAATATGAGTTTTGTAGGGCCAAGACCTGCATTATTTAATCAAGATGATTTAATTGCCTTGCGAACTCAATATGGGGTGGATAAGTTAGTGCCAGGCTTAACTGGCTGGGCGCAAGTCAATGGCCGTGATGAATTATCAATTCCGCTCAAAGTGCAATATGAGGTTGAGTACCTAAATAAAAAGTCTTTTTGGTTTGATATGAAGATATTGGGCCTAACCTTATTAAAGGTGGTTCGTCGAGCAGGAGTTTCTCATTAAGACGGCCTTTTGGAGTGCTTTCCCTTTTTTGCCAAGCACTTGGAATGGCTGTACAGTTTGCTATTCAATAATAGTTATTTTTAAGTTGTTTGTTAATTCAAATGTTCGAGCTGTGCTAGTGACTCCAATATCTCAGAATATTTGACTATATAATTTACAATGAGCGCATGCCCATCAACGCAATTAAACAGTCATTATTAAATCTGCCCCGCTCAATTAAGAGGGGTGCGGTAATGTACTGCGATGTCCTTATTTGTGCACTTAGTGTTTGGTTATCATTTGGGCTTCGCTTAGACCAGTGGGACCCTTTTCAAGGCCAACAGTGGATGGTTCTCATTGCCGTCATTGGATTTTCATTGCCCCTCTTTATTTCTTTTGGCTTATACCGGGCTATTTTTAGATATGTTGGCTCTGCGGCGCTTGCTTCAATTGCGCGCGTTTTCATTCTTTACTCAGGCTTATTTTTCTGTGTTTTTACACTCATTGGTGTCGATGATGTACCTCGGTCAATTGGCGTCATTCAACCAATTTTACTGTTTATCGGAATTGGTACCAGTCGATACTTTGTGCGCTATTGGTTGGGCAGCGTTAACAATGTTCAACAGTCATTTCATCGAGCTCAGCCTGTTGCGCTGATTTATGGAGCTGGCTCAGCAGGCCGTCAATTGGCATCGGGCATCACTAGCAATAAAGAGATGTTGGTCAAGGGTTTTATTGACGATGACCCTCATTTGCAGGGTAGCACAGTGAATGGGATTTCTATATACCCCAACACTGATATGCAAGAGCTTATCCATCGACTAGACATTACGGATGTGCTTTTGGCCATTCCTTCTGCTAGCCAAGATCGCAGAAGCGAAATTATCGCCTCATTAAACGGATGCGGTGTTCGTGTGCGCACCTTGCCGGGACTCATTGATCTGGTTGCTGGTCGAGTCAGAATTTCTGACTTACATGATTTGGATATGAACGACCTCCTCGGCAGAGCGGTTGTGCCGCCTGAAGTGGGGTTGCTGGAGAAAAATATTCGGGGTCAAGTTGTTTTGGTGACTGGGGCTGGCGGCTCAATTGGTAGTGAGCTATGTCGTCAAATTATTAAATTTGCTCCTAAATCATTAGTTCTGATTGATAGTAGTGAACACTCCCTCTATCTAATCTATGAGGAATTAAAGAAGGCTGTTACTGGGCTTAATGGGAATCATTTGGCGAATGGTGGTAACGACCAAGCTTTGCTGCCTCACCCAATTTTGCCAATCAAGTTGGTGGCTTGCTTAGCTTCAGTCCGAGATAGTGATTTGTTGCGAAAGATCTTTAGAGCTCATCAGCCAGCTACGGTCTTTCATGCAGCTGCATATAAACATGTTCCATTGGTGGAGCAAAATCCTGCTGAAGGCATTCGAAATAATGTGTTTGGGACATTCACTTGCGTTCAAGCGAGCTTGGAGTGTGGTGTAAAGAATTTTATTTTTGTGAGCACCGATAAGGCTGTTAGACCAACGAATATCATGGGTGCCAGTAAGCGCATTGCTGAAATGGTTTTGCAAGCAATGGCGGACATTAAAGACGATCATTCAACGAATTTTTCAATGGTGCGATTTGGTAATGTGCTGGGCTCATCGGGGTCTGTGGCACCGCTTTTTAGTGCTCAAATTGCTGCAGGCGGCCCCATTACCCTCACGCATTCTGAAGTGACGCGTTACTTCATGACTATTCCTGAAGCGGCGCAATTGGTCATTCAGGCTAGTGCCATGGCTGTTGGGGGTGATGTCTTTGTATTAGACATGGGCGAGCCCGTGCGTATTCATGATTTGGCTGTCAAGATGGTGTATTTATCAGGTCTATTGGTCAAGGATGAAGCTCACCCTCATGGTGATATAGAGATTAAAGTCACTGGTCTACGTCCGGGCGAAAAGCTCTATGAAGAACTCCTGATTGGTGATAATCCACAGCCAACAGCTCATCCAAAAATCATGAAGGCGCATGAAGAATTCTTGTCTTGGAATGATTTGCAGCAAGAGCTTGAAAAGCTTAATGTTGCCTTGGATGCATGTGATGCTCAGTTGATTAGAGGTATGCTCAAAAAGTTAGTCCCTGGCTACCAGCCTAATGGCGAAGCTGTAGATTGGAATGGGGGGGGGATTCCTAAACTATGAGCGCCCCATTTAAGCCTGATGTTTGCGCCATAATCTTGATGAACTTTTAAAACGGCGATGGATTATGTCAGTTAATGCATTTCTTTCTGATCTCAAGCAATTTTTTCAAGATTCATTCTCAGATCCCGTATATCAGGATGGGGTCTTGTATTTCATTATTGAAGAGCTGCCCAATCCAAGAGATTCAGGGGTCTTCAAAATTCTGTGTGGCAGTACTCAGATTGCATTGGATGCGGTTACTCTAGATGAGCCGGGGGTTGTTATTGCTAATGAGCTCATTGGTTTACATGCCGCCACCATTCGCAAGTACCCATACGAAAAAATTAAATATGTGAATATTGCAGCTTGGGCTCAGGAAAAAATTGAAGCTCGTATGGCTCGTATTGGATTGAAAACCTAACCTTGTTTCTTGGTCTAGTAATTAGAATGCTCTACATACCTCATGACCGTATCAGTTTTGGACCATCTCCCGCGCTGCATAATAATTGGCATGCTTGCTCCGGAATTTAATAAATCTTGAGCTGCACCGACCCTCATCGAATGACCGCTAATCCTCTTAATTTCCGATTCGTCTAAGCCCGCTTTTCTGGCAATCCTTTTGTAAATTCGATTGATCTGACCTGCTCCAATATTGAGACTTAAATCGAAAGATCTATTAAGACCACAAAACAGCATCTCCTGATTTTCGGGGAGATGCTTCATCCAGGCTATCAATGCCCCGTGGGCTCTCGGACTAAGGTGAAGCCATTTCCCTGTGGAGTCTTGATCAGTCTTGCTTTTTCTCAGTAGGATGGATGACGTTTCAATGCCATTTTTAATGTTGATTTTGATATCCTTCACTTGCAGCGAGACCAATTCACTACGTCTGCATAAAGTGTCATACGCTACCAGCAATAAGGCTCGATCCCGAATTCCTCTAATTGAATCATCAGTGGACAATAACAACTTATCCAAGGTATCCGCATTAATTCCGCACGCCTGCCTGCTTGAACGCCCTAGCGTACGATGCATTCTTCTCATTTCAAGAGCCACATCTGGATCTTTGGTGGGGTCATCCAAACGATTGAGTTTGTGAATCGTGGATATTCCACAGATTGCTCTACGAATACTGGCAGAGCTTCTCTTGTCGTTGGAAAGTTGGGCTATAAAATCTGCAACTGACTGAGGTTTAGCAGGTAAGGCGCCTTCATTTTGCTCATCGCAAAATTCAATAAATTGGACAAAGTCGGCTTTATAGGCACGAATTGTTGAGTATGCGTAAGCGCCATTAATCTTATCGATAGTATGGGCTAAAATTTGCTTAGAGTTATTCATAGTTTCGTGCAAAATATGGTTACATAAACAGTGACAAATTGATATTAATAATATCATATTTTAGTTAAATTGATAACAACAGAGCAAATCCGTGCTGCCCGTCAAATGATTCGCATAACGGCTGAGGAGTTGGCGTTGGCCTCGGGGGTTGGGGTAGCGACTATCAGACGATATGAGCTCATGTCGGGAGTGCCGGCGGGCAATGCCCGTTCCGTGGAGGCAATACAAAAGGCACTTGAGGCAGCCGGGATCGAATTCATCGGCACCCCAGAAGATCGACCTGGTGTTCGCCTCAATAAATAGAATGTTTGAAGCTATTTATAAAAAATTACAAAATTTATAAATAAAAGCTTACCAAGTTCAGTTTAATTTCCTACAATTAGCGTTAACAGGCAGGTAATTCACTAAATGTAGTGTTTTTTGTGGATTTTTGGCCTGGAGGCGCAAGAAAAAAGCGACATTAGCTGTCACTAACATCGCTTCCCAGATTAAGCAGACTTAACAAGGTACGGCTAGTCTAAACCAAAAGCATTTGGTAATGGGTCTTGCAAAGAAAAACCCTTTTTAAGGAGCGCTTTATGGCTACCAAAAAAGTAACAACGACTGTGAATAAAAGTGCAGTAACAGGTCAGTTTGTCAGTCAAAAGACTGTGCAAAAGAATCCTGGCACCACTTATAAGCAGACCGTTGTAAAGCAAGCAAAGCCTAAGAAGTAAGTAGGTTGGTAGCCAGAGCAATCTGGTTACCTTAATTGCCTCTTTTATTGGAAAGACATCAATGGCGTAATTAAACAAAAACTAGGCAAGGATATGACTGCGTTAGGCATTCATATTGGGTGTGTATATGGTAATCAACAAATCAACCGGCCCCAGAACCGAAAAAGGCAAAAAGGTCGCTTCACAAAACGCATTAAAGAGCGGGGTGTACGCGCGCGATATTGTTCTCCCAAACGAGAGTCTTGCTGATTTCGAGGCGCATCATCAGCGTTTTATCAATGACTTTAGGCCGCAAGATATTGTTGCAAGTCAGTTAGTTCGGGATATGGCAGTGGTGGTGTGGAAGCGTATGCGATTGGAGCGCATTGAAAATAAAGTATTGACTGAGCTTTTGAATGCACCCTTACGGGAGGAAGAGGCGGCTGGAACTACATACCTTTGGCGTAAGGAAGTTGCATGCGTAGTACATGCGGTGCATCTCATGGCTGATGAATATCTTCAAGAACTTGAGGTTGCGCTACGTAGTGCAATTGAATTTCAGGAAAATCAGCTAAGCGATGAACAGATCTCCGAATTCGCTAAAGAAATTCCTATGTTGGATGAATTTCTAAATCTTCAGTATCCCGATTATGAGCTGACCCCAACTTACAAAATGTTAAGCGCCTATCCTCGAAAATTAAATTTGGGGCTCAATGAGAATGCATCCATTTCTGAAATGTTGAAGATCGCTATTAAGGAGATGCGAGAAAACCAGTGGTTAGGTGCGCACCGCGATGCGATCCTTAAAGAATATGAGGCAGTGCGTAACCGCCGGCTCATGACCTTTATGGAAAATGCAGGAACTAGCAGGGCCTTTGATGATTTACGGCGTTCATTCTCAAAACTGCTGGCGGAGTATCGCCGACATGAAGCTTGGCGTAGCGAGCGGCAAATACTGGATATGGGAATGATTGAAAGTGCGCCAGCCTAGTTTTACAAAACAAACTCATTCTCAATTGGAGAAAGTTGGGCTAGCGGGAGAGTGGTAGCTTTGGGCACGCTAATGCCATGTATCAGGTGGTTAATTGTGAGTGTTTAACCCTATTTTTGGCTGGATTGTATTG